>Ga0302265_1000257_pt1 | contig 37593 bp, 27 predicted proteins | sample III_Bog_E1_1_FD_194556 | JGI IMG/M metagenome (GOLD analysis project Ga0302265, IMG submission 194556) | Peat permafrost microbial communities from Stordalen Mire near Abisko, Sweden - III_Bog_E1_1 | ecosystem: Environmental > Terrestrial > Soil > Wetlands > Peat | place: Sweden: Abisko...
TAATATTTTTTTAGCTCTTTCGAATTCCACAGCAACAATATCTTTTGCTTCGGAGTCAATCAGTTCTGCTGTTTTTTCGCTGTAAGGTTTAGTAAATCCATAGTCTGAATTACCTGTTGAATCATAATAGCTCATATTGGCTAATTTATCACTCATACCGAAATAAGCTACCATAGCATAAGCTCTTTTTGTTACGCGTTCCAGATCATTGATAGCACCTGTTGACATTTGATGAAGAAAGACTTCTTCGGCAGCACGGCCACCCAAAGTGGAACACATTTCGTCCAGCATATGTTCCCTGTTAGTGAGCTGACGTTCTTCAGGCAGATACCAGGCTGCCCCTAAAGCTTCCCCACGTGGCACGATAGTTACTTTAACAAGTGGGTTGGCATACTCCAGCATCCAACTGATGGTAGCATGGCCTGCTTCATGATATGCTATAGATTTCTTTTCGGCAACAGTTGTTATTTTTGTTTTCTTTTCTAAACCACCTACAATACGATCCACAGCATCCAGGAAATCCTGTTTTTCAACAAATGATTTGTTTTTACGTGCTGCTATCAAAGCAGCTTCGTTGCATACATTTGCAATGTCGGCGCCTGAAAATCCAGGTGTCTGTCTGGATAAGAAATTGACATCTACTGTTTCATTTATTTTAATCGGGCGAAGATGGACATTGAAAATTTGTTTTCTTTCATTTACGTCAGGTAAATCAACATGTATCTGGCGGTCGAAACGTCCCGCACGGAGTAATGCTTTATCAAGAATATCAGCCCTGTTTGTTGCAGCTAATATGATCACACCACTATTTGAACCGAATCCATCCATTTCTGTCAGCAATTGGTTCAGCGTATTTTCACGTTCATCATTACTACCCATATTCGGGTTTTTCCCACGGGCCCGGCCCACTGCATCAATTTCGTCAATAAATATAATACAGGGTGCTTTTTCTTTAGCCTGACGGAATAAATCGCGAACCCTTGATGCCCCTACCCCAACGAACATTTCAACAAAATCAGAACCCGACATAGAGAAAAAAGGCACATCCGCTTCGCCTGCAACTGCTTTGGCAAGCAACGTTTTTCCTGTTCCCGGAGGGCCTACCAATAAAGCACCTTTAGGTATTTTACCTCCTAATTCGGTATATTTCGATGGATTCTTTAGAAAAGCAACAATTTCTTCAATTTCTTGTTTTGCTTCTGCCAATCCGGCAACATCTTTAAATGTAATTTTATTCGTAGTATCGCCCTTATCAAAAAGTTGAGCTTTTGATTTTCCGACATTAAAGATTCCACCTCCGGAACCACCACCCATTTGGCCTGACATTCTACGGTTCATGAACACAAAAAAGAGTATTAATAGTAAAAAAGGCAATACACTATACAGAAATACATCAAAATAGTTTCGACTTTCTTTATATTCAACGCTTCCCTTAAAGCCATACTTATCTTCGGCTGTTTGAATAAATCTTGAAAATTCTTCGGGAGGTACACTGACAGTAATCAGCCGTTCTTTAGAGTAAAGTTCAAATTTTTCACCATAAACTGTCTTAAGAGTTTTTGTATCTTTTTTTGTCAACGAATCCTTCAGAACCTTAGGACTTAAAGCCAACGATCTGTATTTTTCACCAAATGCTTTATCAAGAGCAGCAGTATCATTCGAAATTTTTGAATAATCTACTAATTGAGCTTCAATAGTATTTTTCGAATTAAACACATTGATTTTAATGATCATACCTTGTTTGACATACTCTTGGAAAGTAGTAAAAGGTACTTCTTTTGTCGGTGTATTCTCGTTAAAAAGCCATGAACCAATCAAAACTAATATGATTACACCATAAATCCATGATATATTAAATTTAGGGAATTTACCCGTCGGTTTGATCGGACTTTGATTCGGGGTCTTATTTTCCATTATATTCCTATTGTTTTCGTTATTTACTTATAGATAAAACAAAAAAACTAGTTTCTTGGTTTTGATAAAATTATAAATCAAAAAAAAAATCAGAGTATATCCTCCAATTTCTTCAAATCGGCGTCGGACCACAAATGTTCGATGTCGTAATATGCTCTGGTTGCACGTTGAAATACATGCACAATTATTTGACCATAATCCATTGCTATCCATTCACAATTTTGAAAGCCATCTGTTGCATAAGGTTTAACCTGTATTTTTTCACGAACCCAATCTTTTATTGATTGTGCAATGGCATTAACATGTACATTAGAATCACCTTCACAAATTACAAAATAGCAACATGGAGCTTCGTGTAATTTTTTAAGGTTAACAACTACTATATTTTTTCCTTTTCGTTCCTGTATTCCTTCAACAATTTTATTTACAATTTGTTCGTTTTCCTGCATTCTGTAGTTCAATTATTTTTAATTTTGAAAATGGTTACAAAGATACAGTTAAATGCCCGTAAATGAAAATGTTGTTGAAAATAATATCCTATAATGTTCATTAAATCTGTCGAAATCAGTATTTATGAATTAATCCTGAAAAATTATTTATCCAACTATCTGATTAACAGTTATAACTCTCAAAATAAAAGAGATTATAAACATAAAGAAGTCCAATGCTAATTGTGCATTGGACTTCTTTACTATATATATCAATCAGTTATTTAATGATAGAAAGGAATGTTTCATCAGTTGCAAACTTAGAGAACTCAATGTCTTTAGCTGCTTTTTGAGCGTAAGTACCATCAAGTTTGATAGCCGTTTTCAGATTACTGTAAACAGCATCACGGTCATTCGTACGAGCTCCTATAATTGCTCCAAGATAAGCAGTTAATGCATTAGGGCGCGCAACAGTTGATAATGTTGTTCGGGCGCCATTATAATCGGCATTCAGGATTTGTACTATAGCAGTATTATTAGAAGCAGTTGCACCAAAATAGGTTTTAGCTTTTGAATAATCACCTTTTATCAGATAAACAGTACCTAATCCTTCTCCTACATTTCCTGTAGTTCCTGCAGCTTTACCGAAGTATTCTTCAGCTTTAGCCACATCACCTTTTTCCAGTGAAGTTAAACCTGCATTATAATTTACATCTGCATTTGTAGGTTCAATTTCCAATGCTTTTGCAAAATATCGGGAAGCATCATCTACATTTCCCTGTTGAAATTTGACTGCACCTAAATTATTGAATCCACGTACGTCATTAGGGAATTGTTCAGTAACTTTTTGATAAATAGCTGCCTTTTCTCCTAAATCAGTTGTTAGAGTTGCAGCATAAAGCAATTCTTCAACATCTAATTTTGTTGGATCTTCTTTCGCTAATTTCGAAATGACAGAATCTGCTTTACCTGTGACATCTACTGTCAGTTTTAATTTTGAACGACGTAATTGAGGAAGAATTTCTTCAGCAATTTGTTTGAATGCAACAGATAGATTTTTAATTTGACGGTTACGTTCTTCTGGATCTGTATACATTGTCAAAACACGTAAAATAACCTGTTTATCCTGAATATTTGATTTTTCCATTAAAGCCTGGAATCCTTCCCAATCTTCAGGGGTAAATTTAGAATCAATTTTTACTGTTGTCTTTAATTTCTTCAATTCCTTATTCATGAATCCCTGAGTTACTTTCTCACGGCTTTCAGCTAAATTGGTATTCAATTTCAACGGACCTTCCGGTGAAGCGTATGAGGATAAGTCAAATCCTGAAACTTGTTCGTTAGGAGTTTCTTTAGCTTCTTTAATTTTTTTAGTCAATGAAACCATATCGGCAGAATTTGTTTCAGACTTACGAAGGTTCGATTGTTGAATCAGGAACATGATATCAGCTTCCTGTTGCTGTTGAATAACCCTCTGAAATTTATCAGGTATGATCACAGGATTCATCTCAGATTCATTTGTAGAAACCAGCTGGGATGTTGCTATAACTCCATCTGCAACTTTTACACTTGGTATCTGATATGTTTTCTTTTTTTGAACGACATTAAATTCCAGATAGAGTTCCGATTTAGCCATTTCGGGAACATAATCAAATGAAGCATTCACTGTGTAATTTCCACCAGCTTTGAAAGCAATAGTTTTATCATTACCTTTCACCTTTTCACCCTGAAAAACAACAGGTGTTCCTTTAACTTCTTTACCTTCGAATTTTAAAACCGGAGTCACTGTCAGGACAGCACGTTTATTAAAATACTTAACCGGAAAAGTACCTGTAATTGTAGCATCCACTTTTCCACCTTTTACTTCGAGTGGATTAGGATTACATTTAAATAAGCTAGGATCTAATGCGGTCAGGTCTTTGCTACAAGAACTAAAGACTAACGCAAACACCATCGAAACCGCGAAAAATAATTGCTTTTTCATAAAGTTGTTTTTTTAATTGTAAATTATTTAATTTCTACTTTTGATTATTCAGTCGGCAAATATACAATCTTTCAACGAATTTTACCTTACTTTGTAATCGATTTTGACATTTTTTGTTAATACTATATCACAAACCTCACTATTACGCATATAACAACTTTTTATTTCATTTATTTACTATTATTATTTCAATGAAATCACTACATCACAAATTCCGACTACTCCTAATTTCAATCACTTACTTGTCTATATATAAATCGATTAACCGATTAAAATTGATTCTTTCATATTTATTTTCGCTTCTGGGTATTCAAAAAAAACAGAATATTTATCCACTTTTCGTTTCTGTTGAAATAACAAATTACTGTAATTTGCACTGTCCGGAATGCCCTGTAGGAAGTAGTAAATTTTCCAGATCGGGGAAAAATACATTCGATTCATCATTGTACAAAAAACTGATTGATGAATTAAAACCTACACTTGAGCATATAATTTTATATTTTCAGGGAGAACCTTTTCTGAACAATCAATTTCATGAATTGATTAAATATGCTCATAATTCAAGGATTTACACTTCCACTTCTACAAACGGACAATTTCTGAATGAAAAGACTGCAAAAGAAATAGTTCAATCCGGTTTAGATAAAATCATTATTTCAATTGATGGAAGCACTCAACAGGTTTACGAAATGTACCGGGTTGGTGGTGACCTTCAAAAAGCAATTGATGGGATCAACTATTTAAATGAATGGAAAAAAAAATTGGATTCGATCACACCCTTTGTTGAAATTCAGTTTTTGGTACTTAAAACCAATGAACATCAGCTGAAAGATATGCAAAAACTGGCGAAATCATTACATGTAGACCGGCTGACTTTCAAAACAGCTCAACTGTATAATTTTGAGAACGGAAATGATTTATTGACCACAATAAGCAGGTATGCCCGTTACAAAAAAACAAATAATGGGACATACATACATAATGGGAAACAGCCAAATCATTGCTGGAGGTTATGGAGTGGAGCTGTTATAAATGTGTATGGAGAAGTTTTACCCTGCTGTTTTGATAAAGCATCCGAATATTCATTTGGAAATATTCTTGAACATTCTTTTCTGAGTTGTTGGCAGAGTAAAATGGCTTTCGGCTTTAGAAATAAGATTATTAAAAACCGTAAACAATTCGATATGTGCAGAAATTGTACGGAATGAGGAGAAGGTTGATTGGTTGATTGGTTGATTAGTTGAATGGTTGATTGATTGGTTGATTGGTTGATTGGTTGAATAAAGTTATCTTATACAGTTTTTGATCATATAATTTGATCTTATAAATTGTTAATTGTAAATGAATAAATTGTAAATGTCTTTGATTTTTTAAAGGAACAGTATTTTTTACATATTTCTGAAATAAAAAAGAAAAAAGATCCGGATGGTATTTCCGGATCTTTTTTCTTTTTATTCAGATTGAATTTCTATTTAAAAATTGCTTTAAAAAGATCATTTCCATTTGCATACAATAACAATGCAAAAAGCAACATCATACCTACAGTTTGAGCATACTCAAGAAACTTTTCATTTGGTTTTCTTCGCGTGATCAGCTCATAGATAAGGAATAGAACATAACCCCCATCCAAAGCAGGTATCGGTAAGAAATTCATAAAAGCCAGAATCACAGAAAGTAATGCTGTTAATGACCAAAATGCTTCCCAGTCCCATGTTTTAGGAAACATTTTGCCAATACTTCCAAATCCGCCCAATTTCTTAGATCCTTCTTTGGTAAAAACCAGTTTAAATTGTTTCACATAACTTGTCAAAATTCCCCAACCGAATTTTGTACCGGCAGGAATTGATTCAAAAAAGCCATATTCAATATGTTTTACCGGCCAAAAAACAGGTTCCAAAAGAGGAGTTACTCCTAATTTACCCGTTTCATCCAATTGAAGTTTCGAGTGCATAACATTTCCTTTCCGGATATAGCTTAAGTCAATTTGTGTTTTGGCTGAAGCGTTTAATTCGGTTTCTATATCCTGATAAATAGACATTTGTTTCCCATTAATTCCTATTATACTATCACCCTTCATCAGGTTGGCTTTTTTTGCCGGTGTACCTTCAACAACTTCATCAATCACAAAAGGAAACCTTACTGAGATAAGATCGGGTTCATTGGATGCTAACACTTTTTGAGCAAAATCGACTGGTAATTTTAAATCAATGAGTTGATGATCTCTTGAAACAGTAAGATCTTGTTTTCCATCAAAAAGTATTTTTTCAATGATATCTCCTCGTTGATCAACAGGCAAACCATTAATTTTCATAATATTATCACCATTCCTGAAACCATAGTTCAACATGACTTTCGAAAATTCCAACCCGTATTTGATATTTTTAAGTGGTAAGTCATCATGTCCCCAGGTAAATAAAACGGCTGAATAAATGACCATGGCTAAAATAAAATTCACCAAAACACCTCCAATGATAATGGGTAAACGTTGACCTACAGATCGTGACCGGTATTCCCAGGGTTGTGGTTCCTGATTCATTTGGGTAACATCCATTGATTCATCTACCATACCTGATATCTTACAATAGCCGCCCAATGGCAACCACCCAATACCCCATTCTGTATTTTCGGGATATTTACGCCAATCGCTTTCAGGTAATTCTGAGACAGGAATTTGTTCCAGAATTGGTTTCCCTTTTGAGTCGTGCATGACATCACCATCAGCATCCAGTTTTGGGCGTTCATTTGCTGGAATATTTTTTGCAAAAAACTTAAAACTCCATTGACCGTTTATTTTCTTTGCCCGAATTAACGAAAAATTCGGATTGAAGAACATATAAAATTTTTCGACCCGTACTTTAAAAAGACGGGCAAAAGCAAAGTGACCGAATTCGTGTAAGACTACTAAAATTGATAAACTAAGAATTAGCTGTAAAGCTCGGATTAAAAATGTTTCCATATAAAGATTTGTAACTGTTTATTCGTAAGTATGTATTTTTTTACTATAATATTAAGACATTATTTATTTTAGAAGTTGGAACTCATCTTTGATATAAATGAACAGTGATGATACTGGTTTCCGACTTTCATTCTTTTCCCATTAGGAAAAGATATTCATGATGTTTCTCATCGCCGTTAATCCACTCTTTGGTAGTACGCATGCTGCTCATTACATTCTTTTTATAATCAATCAACTTGATGTCCAATAATTTCCCTGATTCTGAAATTACATCCAGCAATTGCTGTTTGGTAGCTCTTCCACCTGAACTGTACGACAACAGCAAATATCGTGCGTTTGTTTCTTTAATTAACCTTCTTAAAGCGTTCATTGCTAAAAACTCACCACTTTCACTTTTTCTAAACTCTTCAAAAACCGAAGCTGATTTGTCATCCCTGGAGTCTTCACGCCGGTTTGCTTTCCCAAAAAGAGATGGCTTATCATGCTGGATGATGGTAGTCCATAAATGATAATACGAAGCATAGCGAACTCTGCTTGGTGGCATCTTCTCGTTATTAGAGCCGTAAGGAGGGTCAAAATAGACCAGATCAAACTGATTATTCGCTACAATGTTAAATATATTATCGCGTGAAACATTGTTTTCGCCTTGTAAAGTAAATCGTAAAGGTAGTTTCAGTTTTAAATCATTAAATGAACGTGGCGACCAGTCGGACAAATAGGCAGCAAAATGTCCTAAGGTACTGTCTACTTTATCCAATGCATAAATCAAACTGGTAAGTATGACACATTTATCTTTCCAATCTAAATTCAGAAAATCAATTTCATTCCGTATAGCATCCAGTTTCATGGTATTTTTAACCTGAAATGGCTTTTTAATTTCAGTAGGAACTCCACCATAGTTTTCAGTGTACCAACCTTCAGCTCCCTGAAGATTATTAAGATAATCAATCAGTTGCTGATAATAAGCATTCGATTTATCAGCAATCAGATAGCATGTTGCAAAAACTTCCGACCATACAGCAATATCATTTGAAGAAGTTGAATAACCCAATTGTGCAAAAGCCTGAGAAACTCTGGTAGAGCCACTAAAACCATCAAGGACAGTTTTCACGCCTTTTAATTCACTTATCATTCCAACTATATAAGGTAACATCTTAAGTTTAGACCCTGCATATTTAATGCCCTCTGTTTTTGGAATTTCCATAGTCTTTTAAACCTGATACTACTTAATCAACTCTTTGGTAAGTATTCGCACTAAAGCATCAGTATTCACGTAATCATCATAAGTAGGCTTCACTATAAATTCGGACTTTGAAAGTACATTTTCAATAATATCACTCATTTGAAGAAAACCAATTTTATCTTTTAAAAATTCAGCAACCACTATTTCATTGGCAGCATTCAAGATACAAGGCATATTTCCTCCTCTATCCATAGCATAATAAGCAAATGCCAGATTTCGAAAACGTTCCTGATCGGGCTTTTCAAAAGTAAATTGTGAACAGGCATCGAAATCAAAACGTGGAAAATTTGATTTTAACCGTTCAGGATACGTAAAGGCATATTGTATCGGTAATTTCATATCCGGCATTCCGAGTTGTGCTTTAATCGATCCATCAACAAATTGAACCATTGAATGAATAATCGATTGAGGATGAACTACCACCTGAATTTGTTCAGGAGATACCCCGAAAAGCCATTTGGCTTCAATAATTTCGAATCCTTTATTCATGAGACTGGCTGAATCAATAGTGACCTTTGCTCCCATTTCCCAATTAGGATGCTTCAATGCCTGAGCGCTTGTAACATGTTCAAGTTCATACATTGACTTTGTCCGAAACGGGCCTCCTGAAGCTGTCAGAATCAATTTCTCAATCGGATTGTTTCCCTCTCCTGACAGGCATTGAAAAATTGCAGAATGCTCAGAATCAACCGGTATAATGGGAGCATTATACGTTGAGGCTAATTCACGGATTAATTCACCCGCAACTACTAATGTCTCTTTATTGGCCAATGCAATTTTTTTACCTGCTTTGATGGCATTCATCGTGGGTTTCAACCCCGAATAACCAACCATAGCAGTCAACACAATATCAATAGGTTGCATTTCAGCCACCTGTGCAACTGATTCAGCTCCTGCAAATACTTTTACAGGCATATCAGCCAACCCTTCTTTCAATCTTTTATAATGATCTTCGTTTCCGATAGCCACCATTTCGGGCTTGAATTTCCGGCATTGTTCTATTAATAACTCAACATTGTTGTTAGCCGTCAGGGCATATACTTCAAACATTGAATTGTTTTCATATATTACTTCCAGGGCTTGTGTACCAATAGAACCTGTCGAGCCTAAAATTGCTATTTGTTTCTTTTGTTCGTTTAACATGATAACAATTTAAAATATGATTACCTCTTCCGGATTGACAGGTTTACCCTGTTTCCATAATTCAAAATAGAACTGAGTACCTGCTTTCTTTCCTGCTGCATCGCCGGTAATGGCAATACATTCGCCTGCTTTCACTTCATCCCCTGCTTTTTTTAGCACCCGTGTATTATTTTTGTATATCGAGATATAATTATTATCGTGCTGAACCTCGATTACCCATCCATAATCAAATGTAAATGCAGCATAAACAACAGTTCCCTCTAATACACTTACTACACTTTCGTTCGGTGCTGTGATAAGATAAATACCATATTGTTGATCAGCCAGATTAAAGGATGAAGATATCACTCCACGCGTGGGCCTAAAGAAGACAGAGGAATTTTCAGTTGGTTTTGTATCTATGCTTGCCAGATTGTACTTTTCTTCTTTCTCAAATTTTTCATCAAATGCTGATTCTTTTTTAGATTTTTCCATTAAAATACGTGCTCTTTGTCTCAATGCAATTGAATCTAACGAAGCGATAGTGTCAGGATCCATTTTTCCGGTAATAATTCCTTTAATGATATCAACATATCCTGCTTGTAAATCAACCTGTTGCATCAACGAATCTGTTCGCATCGATTCTTTAATAATACTTGAACGGTTCCCTGTTTCTCCATATCCTGGCAAATAATGACTTATTGGCGTTGAAAAAATAAGAATTGTAAGTAAAATAAAAGTAACAAGAATAAAAGTTGATACTAACATAAAAACACTGTATCGGGACAACCGGATATACCACGATTCTTCCAATGTATTTTCATTAAGTATCGAAACACGATATTTAAACCGTAATTTCTCTATAAAAGGTTTGAGTTTATTCGTTTTCTTTTTCATTATACAGCATTCTTCAACCCTAAATGCGTACAAAAGTAACGAAATTCAAAACACAAACAAAATGATAAATTCTATTGTTGAAAGAAATTGACCTGTTCCCTGTCTTTGATGCTTTTTATTAATGCCTTTATTGTTGATTTTTATTACTTTTGCCATCAATAAGAACATAAAATAACCAAAAGATGAAGCGAATCGGAATACTTTCAGATACTCACGGCATGCTTGACGAGCGTATTCTGGAACATTTTGCCAATTGCGATGAAATATGGCATGCCGGCGACTGGGGTTCTCTGGATGTTGTCAACCGTTTACAGGCTTTCAAACCTGTCAGGGGAGTATGGGGTAATATCGATGGGTATGATATTCGTTGTCTTTTCCCCCAACACAACCGGTTTATGTGTGAAGACGTGAAAGTATGGCTAACACATATCGGTGGTTACCCGGGGAATTATGATCCGTTAGTTCGTCCTGCCATCTTTCAACAACCTCCTAAACTCTTTGTATGTGGCCATTCGCACATTTTAAAAGTACAAAATGACAAGAAACTGGATTTACTTCATATTAATCCTGGTGCAGCCGGTAAATACGGATTTCACAAAGTACAGACTCTGATTCGCCTTGAAATTGACGGAGAGAAAATTCAGAATCTGGAAGTCATTGAGTTACAACCCAGGCAGGTTGAAACCGGAAAATAACCTAATTAAAACTGAATAAAAATATCATTTGTTGAAAACAAGTTCTGCTATTCCTTTTACGAATAAAAATTAAAAGAAAAAACTATCGTTTAGTATAATATTGCGTTATTAGGATTCTTTTTATGACTTTCAGTGTTTTGATGAATGTACAGACACTTTAATAATAAAACTCAGCTGTTCGATATTGAATAGCTGAGTTTTTTATGGGCAGATATGAATGATTGGTTGATTTGTTGATTGGGTAATGAGTTGATTGGGTGATTAGTTCTACTTTTCCAGATTAAAAAATTAACCACATATGGCACATCCCGATTATCGGGAGTTACATCGAAGATTCCGGTTTATCAGAAATAGGTCACAATAGATAAACTGTTTTTCTGAATTTTGTATAGCTTAAATTCTTAAAATACCGTTAGGTATTTATTGTGTTCTTTTCTTTATTGTTTTTTTGTCCTTTTGTGTGGTTATGTATTTTGTATCTTATGGTGTACTATGTGGTTATGTATTTTATTTTATTTGTGTTTTCTCGTGTTCTCTTATGCTTAAAACACTTTTGATATTTTTTATTTTAGTAAAGTAGAATTAGCTGATCGGTTTATTGGGTAATTGGGTAATTGGTTTATTGGGTAATTGGTTTATAGCTTAAATGGGAGAAATTCATTCCTGATAAATTGTAAATTGTTCATGAATAAATTGTAAATATCTCAGGTTGTATTTATTTCAATTTAATTGAATGTTATCTCGAACTTATTAAATTTTGAAGTGTTATATAGTATATTTATGTAGTATTTTATACTACATAAATTTAATTTTTATACTACTTTTAATATTGTTATTGTAATATCTTTTTTGTCATATTAATTATTGTTATTTTGTATTTATTCTAACTTTATTAAAGATTTATTATTACAAATAAATTTTATTGGCTATTATTTTTGATTATCTTTGCAACCATAATTAAACAAAAGCTTGAACTTTATAAAGTTCTTAATAATAAAAGGAATAGCTTAATACACACTATATCTGCCGTTTATTAATTATTTTACGAAACATTTTAAATTCAATCCAAATGAAAACAATTAAACTTTTATTATTGGTGATAGTAGCCACCATATTTAGTAATTGTGCAACGTCAAATTTTAAAGGACTACATAGTTCTACAAATATTTACAAACAACATAATATTAAAAGTCCTAATGTAAATAGTAACGGACTTTACGTTTCAAATTAATAATTGTTTGCGAAAAAACTAAAATACAACCATTTTTTGTCATAAGGCAAAGAATGGATTGTATCTTGACCCATTCCCACCCGATTTATAGTCTTTACTAGTTGAATAAAGAGTACTGATTACTAATAGGTATATTATCACTTTCCAAATAAGAATATACTTATTAATGTTCCGGTAAGGCTTTATTTATAATTCTGTATCTTCTCCCCTTTTTTAAAATACTTATTTTTTAATTTAAAAAATCATCAACTTCACAAAAAGGGAAAACACTTTTCACCAATTGTGAATACATTGTATAATTTCATCAAGTAACTATCCATAAAAATGGACAGCCTAATCTGAACTATATAAAAATACATACTAGAATTGTACAGTTATACCCGGACCAATTAACCAGAATATTGTTTTTGCAGAAAATAAATATCCACCACCAAAGTAAATGGAAAATGAGAGTTTCCTGTCGGTGTTTACGGGATTTAAGGTACCTAAAACAACTGCTCCTAAATCTCTCGAAGCATTATCGTTACTAAAATCAAAAGCATTTAATGCAATAAAACCTGCACCAATTTTAAATGGTTCAAGACTATTTATTTTGTCTTTTCTATAAAAACTGTATTGCCCGATGACTGCCATACTTACTCCTCCGAAATCACCGATTCCAGGTGTATTCATTTTTTTTATGAGCAAACCTGCCGGAAATGAAACGTCAATATCAAAATCAGAATGCTTTTGGAGCACTATTTCCACAGTTTTCTCCTGGGCTCCCTGTGGATACTTATCTGATGGATTTTTAAAAGTAAGCTTTATTTTCGACCAGTCCTTTAAGCTATAAGTAGTGTTACTTATTTTTGAATTTATACTTATTTCAGAATTTTTACAATCTGTCTTATCGTAAAACTGATAACGTGGCGATTTTTCGTCAGGACAAACAGCTATATCATCAATGGTTTCATCATCAATTATTTCATCTTTTTTACCCAATACTTTAATTTCTAATGTAAGGTATTGCTTTCCGTAAAGCTTATTGATAGAATCTAACTTGTTGGTTTGAAAGGACACCACCACATCTTTAATCGTTTTATCGTACAATTCAGGACCGTGTATTTCAGATAAGGTTTTACTTCCGTCGCCATAATTGATTTTGATATAATCAAATGGGTGGGGCTTCTGATATTCTTTAAGAGTAAGGGTTTTTCCGGTATTTTCTGTATAATTGTATATCTCAATTGTTTTCTTTGAAATATCAATGGGCACTTTTAATTTAAATTCCACGGCATTTTCGTTTCTGACCACCGAATCACTGCTGAGATTCAACAACTCATTAAACCTGAATCGTGATTTATCCATACTTTGTCCCTCTATTCTCAGGTTAAACGTTTCTCCCGGGTAAATAGTAGTATCTTCTTTCCAGTCTTTGCCATTTCTCATAATTTTGATATGTTCAATACTGACTTTCGGAATAATATTGAAATTAGAAATGAATTTCGCTCCATCATCATTTTTTATGTAGAGATAACCATCTGATTTTTTATGAAAATTGAATGCTCTCAAAATACATAGCACTTTATTGTTCGACAACCTTTCTTTCGTGAAAATCTCGGCAATAAGAGGTGATCCTGATGTTTCTTTACCTTCAACAAGGTATGTATTATTTAGTTGCAGGTTTCTGTCATTATCTATTTGTATTTCGACACCATCATTCTTCAGTTTATCATCCAGGGTAAAATCACTCTTATCAGTTTGTAAAAAGGTTAGACCTGCTTTTTTGATTGTAAACGTTGGATTTAGACCCGGCAAATCGCAGGACAAACCACCGGCTGTAAAAAACGGTTTGTAGGTTTGAATGTTGATGGGTATTGCTATATTGCCTGTTGAGGTAGCCAATAAATGTATATATAACTGACCATTGCTCTCAGTAATCCTGTACTCAGCATCTTTCGTTGATTGCCAGTCAGGGATAAGTTTAATATTATCGGGATGGTTAGAAATCAGTTCAAAAATCTTTTCTTCTCCCACCGTTAAATCTTCTCCTTTTGTATTCAGTTTTATAGTTGTTTCTGTTACAGGGAGAAGAGGAATGTTCTGAATAACAGTTGAACTGTCGACTTCGAGGTTTAATCTGAAGCGTAAGAAATCTGAAATAGACAAATGCTGAAACTGAACCTTGAAAGTGTAGTACAGATTGTTATAGTTTATTACAGAATCCAATAATTTAAAATCGGCCGATTCGACCAGCGAAATGTCTTTTATTTTATGTTTGAGGGAGGGAAATACCTTTACATCACAGATTTCATTTTCGTTCGAGTACTTAAAAAAAAGATAGCTTTTATTCTGAAAGCTTACTGTATCTTTTGATGTTGAAAAAACGGATGTACTTGATTGGATTGTTACTTTGTCAATATAATTGACGTTTAATACCTGAGCAAATGACGTTAAATAGAAAAACAATAAAATGATTTGAAAAATAATAATTTTTGATTTCATTGCAATAGTTTTTCCTTTTTTTCCAAATTCTATGCCAGTTGTATCTATCAGATATTAATTTTTTATAAAAATCAATGTTGGTTTGTTAAGCAGAATCAATGTGCAAGTTAGCCAGTTTAATTTTTGAATCATTGCTTTAAGTATCACTCCTGTTGTATAAGGTTGATTGAAAACAATATACTGTTCTTGTTGTATTATTTAAAACAACGTACCGACGGATGTTCACTATCCATATGCACTTCAGGTCCCTGCAATCCGTACAATCCAAACTTACTGTCAAAATTCAGAGTTTTGCTGTCTTCTGTTAATACTTCAATTAATTGTGAGGAATCATAACAAAGCCAAAACTCATTATAAAATAAATAATACCAATTAACATCAAGATTGAGAATATCCAGAAAATCCAGCTATGATGGATCACTTTCCAGTGAAACTTATGTTCGTGTTGATCTTTGATAGAATCCTCCCCTACAGTTCTGTTTTCGTTTTTTCCATTTAGTTTCATTTGTTCAGTTTTTTAAAATTATTTTTTTCTTCTGTGTTATTTCTTTAGTAGCTACATAGATCCTGTTATGTGTATTTACTTTTACAAGAGGGTGAATGAACCTTTCATCCTCATTTAATTAATTTTTGCTGATAAGGCTCAATTAGATAATTCAAAAATCGACATCCTTAAATGATAGATAAATATAAAGAGTAAATTAATCCGGAATAATAATTTGCAATACATTAATCTACTGTATATTCTATCATTTTCTCCTGATTCTTTTGCCTTTTGTCCTGGCTCCTGGCTTCTGGTTTTTTGTCTTGTCTTTTGTCTTTTGTCTTTTGTCTTGACTCCCGGCTCCTGGCTCCTGATTCTTTTGTCTTGTCTTTTGTCTTTTGTCTTGACTCCTGGCTCCCGGCTCCTGGCTCCTGATTCTTTTGTCTTGTCTTTTGTCTTTTGTCTTTTGTCTTTTGTCTTGACTCCTGGCTCCTGGCTCTTTTGTCTTGTCTTTTGTCTTTTGTCTTTTGTCTTGACTCCTGGCTCCTGGCTCCTGGTTCTAATTCGCCATGAAATTATCAATCATTTTTTTTCTTTATCGGAACGATCAATATTGGTATCAGTGAGTTCGTTAGTACATCTTCAGCCTGACTACCCAGAATAATACTTTCCAACCACTTCCTGCTATGCGATCCCATAACAATAATATCAACATCCATTTCTTTTGCTGTTTTTAAAATAGTATCGGCTATTTCACCTTCTTTTAAAACAGTCTGAACTGCATCATCATTCAAATGTTTTTTTATTTTATCCAAAAAAACCTGTGTTGTTTTATCCAAATCATCCAGCATATCAACCTTATACTCATGGTTGTAGTTAGACTCAGAATAATAAACCGGCAATTCGGAAATCACATGCAATAAAATAGTTTCCGCATTCATTGACTGTGCCAATAAATAACCTTCTTCAGCAACTTTTTTTGATGTAATATCATAGTCCAGTGCAATCAATACTTTCTTAATCATGTTTGTCTTCATATTTGTAAGATATTTAAATTATAATTTGTTTTAATGTGATTTTTATATATCCTGGTTTGTATATTTTGTTTTCAAAACGATACAAATCTCATTTGGTAAAGATCACTACTTTTAACCTGAATCAGATTACAAAATTCTATAAAATAGTTATATATTTCACACATTATAAAATGCAAAAGATTGCCTGAAATGTATTCTGAATATGAAGACAGTACAAGACTGGAATCAACTCATTCTATAATCATCGATTCTAAGACCTAAAAACGTTAGCAACCTAAAAAACAAATCCCTTGCCGCAGAATCGACAAGGGATTTTTATATGTTCAATTTATTCATTTACAATTTACAATTGGCCGGAAAACATGTACAATTATTCATTTACAATTTACAATTGGCCGGAAAACATATACAATTATTCATTTACAATTTACAATTGGTTGGTAACTGTGTAGTTATCACATTTAACCAATCAACCAACGGAACGAAATGACGTCCCGTTTACGGGATTAACCAATCATCCAATCAATACCTGCTACCCATTGCACTACCCACTACTTACTATAAACTATAAACTATAATCTATAAACTATAAACTATAAACTATAAACTATAAACTATAAACTATAAACTATAAACTATAAACTATAAACTATAAACTATAAACTATAAACTATAAACTATAAACTATAAACTATAAACTATAAACTATAATCTATAAACTATAAACTATAAACTATAAACTACTTCACTCCATTCATCAGCTTTTGCAGCCACTTGGAGAGTCCGTAAAGTATAATGGCAGCAACTCCCGACATAATCACAAAAAGCATAAAGAAATCGTAAAGTGTAGTGATATGATATCCCAGGATGGCTTTTGTTTTGCCCGCCTCAGGATAAAGTCCGCTAAGCATTCCGGCAAACTTATTGGCTGCGGCATTCGACATATACCAAACGCCCATCAACAACGAAGCAAACCGCATAGGTGCCAGTTTATTCACCATGGATAAACCAATGGGTGAAAGCATCAATTCACCCATGCTGTGAATGAAGTATAAACTTGTCAACCAAAGAATACTTACTTTTACGCCCGGTGCCACATCTTTAACTCCCAAAGCGATGACTAAATATCCCAATGCCAGCAAAAACAAACCCATTGCCTGCTTGATGGGTGAAGCAGGCTCCAGGTTTTTCTGTCCTAACTTGGTCCACAACATGGAGAATAGCGGCGCAAAAAGTACAACAAAAACCGGATTAAACGATTGAAAATAGCTGGCAGGCATGACCAATCCAAAAATATGACGGTTGGTCTGCTCATCAGCAAAGAATGTCAGTGATGCACCTGCCTGTTCGAATGCCGACCAGAAAAATATCACAAAGAAGGCAATAATATAAATCACCCAAATACGTTGCCTTTCAGTTTTGGTAAGCGAACTATCGGTTATAACATATGCCGGAATAATGATACACATGGCAAAAATGGCAGCACCGATTAAATCGAAATTCAATGCAAAATGGAAAACACAATAGATAACTGCTGCACCAATACCCCATAGCAGGAAAGTTGTCATATTTTGATTCATGCTTCTTTCCGGTGCAGCTTCTTTTTCCGATTTATGGGCTTCCACTTTTCCGGCAGCCACAATTCCTAATTGTTCACCGTCGGGGCCAACAAGAAATTTATTTTTCCAACCGACAAATAAAACCAGACTACACATCATACCCAATGCAGCAGCCAGAAATCCCCATTTAAAATCAGCAGGATTTCCGGTATCACCAACAAATCCGCAAAGCAATGGTGCAATAAATGCACCAACATTAATACCCATATAAAAAATGGTGAAAGCCGAATCCAACCGTTTGTCTCCCGGTTCGTATAATTGACCGACAATGGTTGTGATATTCGGTTTGAAAAAACCATTACCAAAAATCAGCATAGCCAATCCTCCATACATCATCCACCGGGCAAATTCACCGCTTTGGTAGTATAAAGCACTTGTAAACATAAATAGCTGACCCAATACCATCATCACGGCACCCCATAATATAGACCGTCGCATACCCCAGAACCGATCGGCTACATAGCCACCAATCAGTGGAGTCAGATACACCAGTCCGGTATAGTTTCCGTAAATGGTCGAAGCCATTTGTTTATCCAGCACCAACGCTTTAATAAGGTAAAGCGTGAAAAGAGCCCGCATACCGTAGTAACTGAATCGTTCAGACATACCGGTAGCAAAAACAAAGTAGAGTCCCTTCGGATGACTTTGTTTCAGTTCGTTTGTTGACATAAAATAGTATTTATTATTTTTAGGTAATTAAAAAATGAACGCTTTCGGTATAGCGTTCACAACTTTTTGACACATTAAATGCAATGCGTGTACAAAAATATGCTTTTTGATCGAAATAGAAGGACTTTTAGTACAAGGAATTTCATTTTTATGCATTTCAACAGCAATTTCTTCCTGAAAACATTATTTTCGCTCCATCCTTATTGACATACAAATTTATTTAAATATACAAAGGGGCATGCCTGTTACAGGGAGTAATGACTTTGAAAGAAGGGAACTATTTGTCAGAACCAACAGGTAGAATAATATTTGCAATCCCATCCACAAGCATACCATTTTTTCATTTCTGAAGAACAAATCCAAATGGATAGGGTTATTTGCAGTCATTTTCCATGAAAGCAATTTACTTTTCCCGTTGCCATTAATTCAAATTTTATTTTAGTATCATCATTAATCCTGTTAGGACTGTCAGACTGATAACAAATATTTTGAACCCTTTATCTAAGACATCAGTTTTTATCCTTTTTAGTAAACGTGGGCCTATTAATGCTCCAATTGCTGCACTGCCTCCTAATAGAATGATTAGTATAAAATTGATATGACCTACTGCAAGGTGGCCGATCAAACCTGAAACAGCATTAAAAAACAATACGAAAACAGATGTTCCGATAACCATATTTGCTGGAAAACGGAGCATATATAATCCCGTAATCACAGGAAGTGTTCCGCTAACTCCAAACAAACCAGCCATAATTCCCGATAATAAACCAAAAATTGAACTTATAGAAACCGTTGTTAAATTTATTATTTTAAAATCATCAGGATTATCACCGTGCTTATTTTCTTTTTTCTTCTTATTGAATAGTATTGGAATAACTAAAAGTATTGCAACTATTCCAAAAAGTTTCCTAAGGATAAAAGATGGTATTAATGTTGAAAAATAAACCCCTAATAAAGTGCCTGTTATTCCTGTTATACCGAAAATCAAACCTATTGGCACATTTACATTTCCCTGTTTATGATGAGCAAAAGCCCCAAAAAGGGTTGTCGGTATAATAGATGCCAGTGAAGTTGCAACAGCAACCTGAATAGGCACATTAAATAAAAGGGTAAGCAAAGGGACGTAGAGACCACCCCCACCCCCACCAAACATAGATACCAAAAGGCCTATTACCAAACCGAATAGTGGTAAAAATAAAAAGGTTGTAGTAAAATCGAAACTCATAGTTGGTTATATTCTTTAAGTTTGGCTGATGCATTTTTTAAAACCGGGCTGCCATGTCCCGGAAGTAAAACTTCAAATTTTAAATGTTTAATTTTATTAATTGTTTTTCCTGCTTCTAATGTATCGGAAGTAGCTATATTATTAAACCCTTTAATATTTGAATGTTTATCGGTTATAATTGCATCACCCGAAAATAAAACAGTTTCTGCATTATATAAAGAAATGCTTCCTTCTGTATGTCCCGGACAAAAAATTACTTTTAACCCACCAATAAAATCACCTTCTTTTAATGTTATGTCGGGGACTATGTTTTGAGTCTTCATAATTTTTAATAGTATCCCGAAAATTAAACCAATCATTCCTCCAATCATTCCTTTTTGTTTTTTCTTCTTTTCACCCAAAAGATAAGGAACTTCTATTTCATGAATAGCAACAAGGGCTCCGGTTGCATTCTTTAATTCGGCAACACTTCCTATATGGTCTATATCAGCATGAGTAAGGATTATATATTTAATTTTTTCAAGTGATATATCCAAGTCAGAAATCTGACTGAGAATTTTTGATGCGTTGCCAGGCATCCCTGCGTCTATTATAGAGATTTCACTGTTATCAGATATGTAAAGATATGAGTTAGCTCCTTTTATCTTTTCAAATAAATAAACGTTTTCGTTAATTTTCATTTTTTGTCTTTTAGTTAATAAAATAAGAAATATACAAGTAGTATAGTTTGTTAAACAACTCTAATTAATTTTTTTCAAGTCGTTTAGCCCATTTTTAGTTTATGGTTTATTAATTCAGCTATAAATTTCTTTCTTTTCTATTTTTAATTCTTTGCATTTAATTTCGAAAATTTTATCGGGGATTTCCTGTTTAGTCATGTTCTAAATATTATCTGTATCTTTTTATCTTTACCATTATTATTGTTAATAACTATTGTTGCATATAACAACTATATAGTCAAAAAAAATTAGGTTTCCGCCCTGCTTTTAAAATGAGCTGCTACTTTATAAAAAGTATTTAATTCAGATACTGTAAGACCTTGTTGAAGATCTTCAATAATCAACTTAAGAATAAGTTCATATTGTTTTATTATTTCTTCACCTTTTTTTGTGACCATTAAATAATTTTTCCGCCTATCTTTAGTATCCACAGCTCTTCTGACTAATCCTTTTGTTTCTAATGAGTCAATCAATCTCAATATGGTTGATTTATCCTTTCCTATCATATCAGCCATATCTTTTTGTATAACTTCTTCTTCTTTTTTACTTATTGCATGCAACAGTTTAAACTGTTCTCTGGTTATCTTTAATTTTATCTCCGCCTGATTTTTAATACGTTTTCTTATCGCATGGATCATGTCTTCTAATATTTCACGTCCCATTTCTATTTCCAAAGGTGAATTCTGATTTACCATTATTATTTGTGATATTAAGAAAGTGCAATAAAAAATATTAGTTGATACGTACTACAGCTGTTAAAAAAAAGGAAAGTCACTTCCATTGCAACATAGAATATATAAAGTGAACATGCGCAAAGAGCAGCCTTTACTACATTTTATCCAAAAAACGATATCCGACATAAGGCTGATAGATACTTTACCTGCAAAGAAATTGATCATCGAGAGTTTATTCTCTACATTAGTTTTACTCACTTTTAACAGCAAATAAACCACCGGTAAATTAAACAATGCCCATAATACTTATTATAGGCGATGATAATCCCCCTGCCCAAAGAATTGCAAAAGGTATTGGAAAAGAGGCGCCTGAAATTTCATGTAAAAAATGATGAACCATATTCATTAAAAATTCTCAGAAAAGAAAGATGCTACATAATGATATCATTTCATAGTTTTACTGTCAGTGATTATAGTGCTGACTCTGCACTTTTTTATATCATTAAATTTAAACTGATGCAAAGATAAAGTATTTTAGTTGTTATATGCACCTATTTATTGATTTTTTTAATTTAAAGAACGAAAGTAATATTATTGTTCTATACGGAAAATGTAAAATCTTTTATTATCACCAGTTTCCCCGTCCTTCAAAATATACAAACCAATTTAAATGTACAAATAATCCAGACTGTCGCTATATCCCTTTTGCTGTCAAGGGATCAAGCCACAAGCATTCCCATTTTCATATTTAATGAAGGTGATGTTCTGAATGACAAGAGGTCAGCTACTTTTTGACACATTCAATGTAATGAGTGTACAAAAATATGTTTTGATACAAAAGAAAGAATTTTAGTATATGGAATTCCATTTTATACATTTCAACATAATTTCTTTTTTTTAACTCTTAATTTCAGACAACGATGACTTTCGTAATCTATACTGCGACTACTTTCAAACACATCGGAAAATAATACAAACTATTAATTTCATATTGTCTAATTTTCAGCACTTTGATTAATCGCAAAGATGCATCGACATGGATCATTATTTAGCGAGATAGAATTGTCATAAATTTAATTTTCAGTAATATTTAGTACATGTAGAAGTCTATATTTTTTCAAAATATGGATAGCGAGGTTAAATTAACAATAGACAAACCTGAATACTTAATCCATTTCTGTTTTATTTGAAGCACAATTAATCATGTTTGATTTTTTTTTGCGCAGCAAGCGAAAACAAACAAAACCATATTTATTTACCCCCGGTTTTTCTTTTGACTTCCCTTTGGGTTACTTTATACTTCCCTTTGGGTTTACTTTGGGTTTACTTATGAAACACAGATTCAGGTTTTTATTCATTTTCAGAACAAAAAACAACTAAAGTGAAAAATAATAATTGACATTTTTACTCTCATAAATATCAATAAATAATCACAAATATTTTTTGATATATCTATCAATCTACAAAAGCTTTAATTTCAATAACTTGGCAATTAATAATTAATAATTCTTTGTTCCCTGTCCTGTTTTTTGAAAATTTGTAATTGTAGATATTATTCCGATATTACCCGGAAATTCCGCTCACATTACATCCGGATAAAATAAATATGATGTAAAATTTACTGTAATATAACGGATATATAACGATTCTACATAGAGTCGTAACATTACCGTTATATTACCGTTATATTACCGTTATATATCCATAATTCCGGTGTAATGTCCGCGGAATGTCAGTGTAATTTTCCGCCATGATGATGCAAAAAAAGCGTCAACTTATTAAACCAATCCGAATTTCAACTTCAAAAACACATCTCATCAGTTGTCTCTAGTTTTATACTTTAGTCCGAAACGATACATCGATTAGGACAGTTTTCGGATAATCATCTTCTTTTTTTAGTCGTGTTTAAAAACTTCCGTTTACTTTGATTGATTTTATCAGGTTAAAAATCCACCTTTCCGGTGAATCTGTATCTCTACACAATTTATTTTCGAATTTGTGTTGTATAACATAGAATCATTTATACCAAATTCCAAAAACAAGTGTTTACTTTACACTTGTTATAATGTAAATCTCATTTGTCGTCTTATATAATAGCTAATATACTAACTATAAAAGATTTATACACATAACTTGAGAATTAAATTAATTCGGTATTTTAAATGATTTCAGCATTTTACAAAAATAAAGATACTTTTCTGGTGGCAGTCGACTGCATTATTATTGGTTTTCGTGATAATGATTTGCATATTCTGATAGCCCGCAGACCTTTTGAACCATTCAAAGGAGGTTGGTCGTTAATGGGTGGATTTGTCAACGCACCTGAAAATATAAAGGAAGCCGCTAAAAGAGTTGTAGGTGAATTTACAGGAATTGATGACATCTATCTGGAGCAGGTAGGTGCCTATGGTGATATTGATCGCGATGTAGAACGGGTAATATCAGTTGCCTATTATGCTTTAGTGGACATCAATAAATTTGATACTTCATTAGCTGAAAAATACGATGCCCGGTGGGCCAGAATTAATCAAATGCCGGAACTTATTTTCGACCATAACAAGATGGTGAAGGATACTATGACTTTATTACAACGAAGAGCTTCCGTAAAACCGATTGGTTTTAACTTATTATGCGATCAGTTTACGTTGCCTACATTACAGAGCTTGTACGAATCTATTTATCAGGAACCTATTGATAAACGAAATTTCAGAAAGAAATTACTAACAATGGATTTTCTTGAAAAGCTGGATGAAAAAGATAAGAGTTCATCCAAACGTGGCGCGTTTTATTACAAATTCAACAAAGAAAAATACGATCAACTAATTGAACAGGGTATGCATTTTTCTCTTTAATTTTTTTTTGTGATTTTAAGTGTGTTATAAACACGTAATTTTAATAATAAATTATAAAACTATGTTAGAAACTTTAAAAGAAGAAGTATTCAAAGCGAATCTGGATTTAGTGAAACATGGATTAGTTATATTTACATGGGGAAATGTCAGTGCCATCGACCGTGCAACAGGATTAGTCGTTATAAAACCTTCGGGAGTATCGTATGAAGAAATGACAGCGGACGATATGGTAGTGGTTGATATAAACGGGAAAGTGGTTGAAGGAAAACTCAAACCATCGTCGGATACAGCTACCCATCTGGTTTTATACAAATCATTTCCATCTATCGGTGGCATAGTCCACACACATTCCACCTTTGCAACATCGTGGGCTCAGGCCGGTATGAGTATTCCAAATATTGGAACAACACATGCCGATTATTTCAGTGCCGCTATTCCATGTACGAGGGATATGACCCGGCAGGAAATAGAAGGTGAATATGAACTTGAAACGGGGAACGTGATTGTTGAATGTTTTAACGGGCTTAATCCTGATTTTATTCCGGGAGTGTTGGTAAAAAACCACGGTCCGTTTGCATGGGGTAAAGATGCCCGTGATGCCGTTCATAATGCTGTTGTGATGGAACAGGTAGCTAAAATGTCATACCTTGCTTATGAAATTAATCCTGATTTGACAATGAACGAACAGTTGATAAAAAAACATTTTTACAGGAAACACGGACCGGGAGCTTATTACGGACAGTGAACATGTTCCATGTTCAGCGTTCCGGGTTCCGGGTTCCGGGTTCCGGGTTTGAAAAGTTTGAAGAGTTTGAAAGTTTGAAAGTTTGAAAGTTTGAAGGGTTACGGGGATGAAAATTCAATCAGCATATGAAGTTTGGATATGTTTCATACAGTTTGTTGATTTTTGATTAAATCATTAGAGTACTTTATTAAGACTGTGGAACCAAAAACGATAAGAAACAAACTTAGAAAACCTACAAATTGTAAATGAATACATTATACATGTATTTCAGTTTGTTTCTTGAGATAGAAAAGAAACATTTCAATAAAAAATAAAAAATAGATTTTATAAAAACAAAAGAACATGAATTACAAAGATTTAGAAGTATGGTTCGTAACAGGAGCACAGCTTTTGTACGGAGGTGATGCAGTAGTGCATGTGGATGCACATTCATCAGAAATGGTTAAAGGATTAAACGACTCAGGAAATTTACCTGTAAAAGTAGTTTATAAAGGAACTGCCAACTCGGCTGTCGAAGTGTCTCAAATATTTCGTGATGCCAATGGGGATACAAAATGTGTTGGTGTTATCACCTGGATGCATACATTCTCTCCTGCAAAAATGTGGATCCATGGTTTGATGGATTTCAAAAAACCATTGTTACACCTTCACACACAATATAACGAAGAAATTCCATGGAGTGAAATTGATATGGATTTCATGAACCTGAACCAGTCGGCTCACGGTGATCGTGAATTTGGATTTATTACAAGCCGCTTGCGCAAACCACGCAAAGTAGTTGTAGGTTACTGGAAAAACAAATCTACCCATGAAAAAATATCTTCGTGGATGCGTGTATGCGCAGCCTGGGCTGATTCGCAGAATATGCTTATCATCCGTTTTGGAGATAACATGAACAACGTGGCTGTAACAGATGGTGATAAAGTGGAAGCTGAGATCCGTCTTGGTTACCATGTTGATAATGCACCTATTGCCACTTTGGTACCTTATGTTGAAGCTGTAACGGAAACCGAAATTGATACTTTGGTGTCAGAATACGAACATTTGTACGATTTTGCATCCGATTGTAAAAAAGGAGCCGAAAAACATCAGTCGGTTCGTGAAGCAGCTGCCCAAGAAATTGGTTTACGCCGCTTCCTGGTAGATAAAGGCGCAACAGCATTTACTACCAGTTTCAATGAACTGGAAGGCATGAAACAATTAATGGGATTTGCTTCCCAACGATTGATGGCCGAAGGTTTCGGTTTTGGTGCCGAAGGCGACTGGAAAACTGCTGCACTCACACGTACCATGTGGGTAATGGCTGAAGGACTTCCCGGAGGTTGTTCATTTTTGGAAGATTATGTATTGAATTTCAACGGAGCAAAAAGCGCCATCCTTCAATCGCACATGCTGGAAATAAATCCTGAAATTGCAAAAGGGAAACCACGCATTGAAGTTCATTTCCTTGGAATCGGCGATGCAGGAGTTTGTGCCCGTCTTGTATTCCAGGCTCATGAAGGGGAAGGTATTGCTGCAACCATTGTTGATATGGGCAACCGTTTCCGCATGATAGTAAACGAAGTCAAAGTAATTGAACCAAAAGCTTTGCCTAAATTGCCAGTTGCCTGTGCTTTATGGATTCCTCAACCGGACCTCGAAACCGGAGCCGGAGCATGGATTACTGCTGGTGGTACACACCATTCAAGCTTCTCATTCGCAATTACGACAGAGATGTTGGAAGACTATGCCGAAATAGCAGATATCGAATTGCTGATTATTGATAAACATACCAATATCCGTACATTCAAACAGGACATTCGTAATAACGAAGTGTATTATATGTTGAATAAAGCACTGCGATAACAATTCAGGAGCAAGGAGTAAGAGGTAAGAAGTAAGTCATTGAAGAACTGATTTTACTTACTCCTTACCCCTTACCTCTTACTTACTCCCCCTTACCCCTTAATAACTAATAAAGATATGAGCAAATATGTTATAGGTTTAGATTACGGAAGCGATTCATGCCGGGCAGTGGTGATAGATGCCATTACTGGTCATGAAATGGGAACAGCCGTAAAATATTATTCACGTTGGTCAAAAGAAATGTATTGTGATCCATCAATTAATCAATATCGTCAGCATCCGCTCGACTATGTTGAAGGATTGGAATATGCCGTAAAAGAAGCATTATCAAAATGTCCTGCCGGAACCGCAGAAAAAGTAGTTGGCATTGCATTTGACACCACAGGAAGCACCCCGGTTTTCACAGATAAAAACGGAACACCGCTTTCGTTACTACCTGAATTTGCTGAAAATCCAAATGCCATGTTTGTATTGTGGAAAGACCATACCGGAATTAAAGAAGCACAGGAAATAAATGAACTTTCAGCCAAATGGGATATCGATTACACTTCGTATGAAGGGGGCATTTATTCTTCGGAATGGTTTTGGGCAAAAGCACTGCATGTATTACGTGTTGATGAAAAAGTACGGAATGCCGCATATTCCATTGTTGAACATTGTGATTGGTTGCCCGGTCTGATTACCGGAAAAACAAATCCTTCTGCAATTCTTCGCAGCCGATGTGCATCTGGACATAAAGCAATGTGGCTTGAAAAATGGGGAGGCTTGCCTTCTGAAGAATTTCTGACAGCACTTGATCCTTTATTAGCCGGTTATCGTGAACGCCTTTATAGCGAAACAAGTCCAAGCGACAAAAAAGTTGGAACACTGACTCCTGAATGGTCATCCCGTTTAGGATTATCATCTGACGTAGCAGTAGCTGTCGGTGCATTCGATTGCCACATGGGCGCTGTTGGTGCAGAAGTAACTCCCGGAGCTCTGGTTCGTGTTATAGGAACTTCAACCTGTGACATTATGGTGGCAAGTTATGATGAAATGGGTGACAAACTGATACCGGGGATTTGCGGACAGGTAGATGGTTCGGTGATCCCGGGTATGATTGGACTCGAAGCCGGACAATCGGGCTTTGGTGACATCTATGCCTGGTTTAAACGTGTTGTTGCCTGGCCGATAGAAAACATACTGGCAAAAACCACCCTGATTGACACAGAAACAAAACAGAAACTTATAGAGGAGACGCTTGATCAGATTATTCCGGCATTATCCATTGAAGCACAAAAGGTTCCGGTTTCCGAATCACACATTCTGGCTACAGACTGGATGAACGGACGCCGCACACCCGATGCCAGCCAGCTGGTGAAAGGTTCGATTACCGGCCTTAACCTGGGTAGCTCAGCTCCTTTAATTTTCCGTGCACTTGTTGAAGCTACGGCATATGGTTCGAAAGCAATTGTTGACCGGTTTATTGAAAACGGTATTGAAATCAAAGAAATTATCGGTATTGGCGGTATTGCGTTGAAGTCACCTTTTGTCATGCAAACGATGGCTGATGTATTGAATATGCCTATAAAAGTGGCAAAATCCGAACAGGCCTGCGCATTTGGAGCTTCCATGTTTGCTGCCGTTGTTGCCGGAATCTACGATAAAGTAGAAGACGCACAAAAAGCAATGGGAATGGGCTTTGCAATGGAATATTACCCGATAAGTGAAAATGTGGAAATGTACAGTGAACTGTATAAAAACTACGTTAAATTAGGACAGTTTACTGAAAACAAAAATTCTTAAATCAACAAATAATTAAAACATGAATTGGAATTCACATGAATTTATTTGGCTAGACTGGGTGATTCTCGCAGTTGGAATTTGTGCTGTAACATGGGCTGTATGGCGTGCGGTACAAAAAGATAAACGTTTGCAACAGGGCCCCGACAGCCAGGACTACCTGTTCGGGAAAGGGGAACCATGGTATATCATTGGTGCGGCTATCTTTGCTGCAAACATTGGCTCGGAGCACCTTGTAGGGCTTGCCGGCACAGGTGCAAAAGCAGGTGTAGGTATGGCGCACTGGGAGATGCAAGGCTGGATGATTCTCATCCTGGGTTGGCTCTTTGTACCGTTCTACCAACTTATGAACACAAAGTTGGGTAAAATCATCACAATGCCCGACTTCCTCAAAAACCGCTACACACCTCGTACCGGTTCGTGGTTGTCTATCATTACACTTATAGCCTACGTGCTTACCAAAGTGAGTGTAACAGCGTTTACCGGTGGTATCTTTATGGAGAGCCTTATTGGCTTGCCTTTCTGGTACGGAGCTATCGGCTTAATAGTCATAACTGGTATCTTTACCATTTTTGGAGGGATGAAGGGTGTTATGACCTTGTCGGCAATTCAAACGCCTATACTTATCATTGGTTCATTCCTTGTGCTTTTCCTGGGATTGTCAGCACTCGGAGGCGGCAGTATCGCTCACGGTTGGACCGCAATGATTGACTATTCTAAAACACTGAATATAGGAGCAAACGGACATGCATACGGCACAAACCATGTGTTCCACTTTGATACGGGTGACCCGTTGTATGACGACTATCCTGGTTTCTGGGTATTTATCGGAGCTTCAATTATCGGCTTTTGGTATTGGTGTACCGACCAACACATCGTTCAACGTGTGCTGGGACAAAAAAAAGGCGAATCCAACGACGTTGTGATGAAACGTGCGCGCAGAGGTACTATCGCTGCCGGTTATTTCAAAATATTACCCGTATTTATGTTCCTGATCCCGGGTATGATAGCAGCTGCATTGGCTGCTCGTCACGGCAGCGGCTTTACGTTAACCAACCCCGATACCGCCTTTGGATCAATGGTTAAATTTGTATTACCCGCCGGTGTGAAAGGTATCGTAACTGTTGGTTTTATCTCTGCATTGGTTGCTTCGTTGGCGGCATTCTTCAACTCTTGCGCTACGTTATTTACAGAAGACTTTTACAAGCCGAATTTCAAAAATAAGAGCGAGGCTACATACGTTCTGATAGGTCGTATTGCAACTGTTGTTGTGGTGTTCCTTGGTATTATATGGATACCGGTCATGATGAGTCTTGGCAGCCTTTACTCTTATCTGCAAGGCATTCAATCGCTCCTCGCTCCTTCGATGGTGGCCGTATTCGTAATGGGTATATTTTTCAAAAGAATTACGCCCAGGGCTGGTGAAGCAGGTTTAATAGTAGGCTTTCTTATTGGTATGGCACGCTTGCTGACCAACATCTTTACAAATACAGGTCTAGACGTAATGACAGGTCCGTTCTGGACATCCACCCACTGGTTTTGGCATACAAACTGGCTTATCTTTGAGATATGGTTGCTTGTATTCATCATGTTAATGATGGTCGTAGTATCGCTTTTCACTCCGAAGCCAACCGCTGAACAGGTAGATTTTATCACTTTCACAGGTGACTACAAGAAACTCATTTTCAAGAGCTGGAACAAGTGGGATGTTATTGCTTCATTGGGCGTGGTATCTATTTGTGCAGCTTTCTACATTTATTTCTGGTAATGTAAATTAATTCAAAACCAATCAATATTCCTCCAAACACACATAAGGATAAATGAATTATGGCTTTGGGGGAATTTATTGATTATCTTTGTCGTTTGATTAGAATTAACAACTAACTAATTTCAAATTAATAATCTTATGAAAAAAATTATTTTATCATTAATGATTTTATCGCTGGTATTTTCGGCTTGTACAAGCAGTAAAAAAACAGTACAGCTTTTCCCAAAGAGTAATTTCGACACCATTTTCAATGGGAAAAAAGTATCCGTTTACACATTGAAAAATGCAAATGGGATGACTGCTCAAATTACGAATTACGGTGCACGTCTTGTTGATTTATGGGTACCTGACAAAGACGGGATTTTTAGAGATGTCATTTGGGGCTTTGAAAATATTTCAGGTTATCTACATGCAACCGATATGTTTGCAGGTCCGATTGTTGGACGATACGGAAACAGGATCGGGAAAGGTCAGTTTAAGTTAGATGGGAAATCATATCAACTTACATTGAATAATAATGGAAATCATTTGCATGGAGGCATCAATGGCTTTTATAAAAAAGTATGGGATGCCCGTCCTTTTAAGAACGATAAAGGTGAAGATGCCATTGAATTAAGTTATTTATCTCCTTCACATGAAGAAGGTTATCCGGGTAATTTGAAAATAAAGGTTATTTATGCTATCACAGCAAATAATGAACTGACTATTAATTATGAAGCAACAACTGATTCAGCAACGATCATCAATCCGACTTCACATGTCTATTTTAATTTACACGGTACAACAGCACAATCAACCAATTCGCATATTGTAACTATTAATGCAGATAGATATACCCCAACAGATTCAATGTTAATTCCAACAGGTGAAATTGCTTCTGTCGAAAATACTCCGCTTGATTTCAGGAGTCCGACTGCAGTAGGGAAACGAATCAACGATAATTTTCCGGCATTAAAATATGGTAAAGGTTATGATCATAATTTTATATTAAATAAAAAGGCAGGTGAAATATCACTTGCAGCTACAGTTTATGAACCTGCTACAGGAATTGTAATGAAAGTGAGGACCGACCAACCTGCCCTTCAATTTTACAGTGGAAATTTCATGGACGGAAAAGATACGGGAAAACGTGGAGATAAGCATAATTACAGAACCGGTGTTGCATTTGAAGCACAAAATTATCCGGATGCTCCAAATCATACGAATTTTCCAAGCGCAGTATTGAAACCCGGACAGACTTACAGACAATCAAGCATTTATTCTTTTGAAGTTAAGAATTAATATTCAATAACATGGATTAGAATAAAAAAGAATCAAGCAATAGAGATATCCTTATGGATATCTCTATTGCTTAATCAAAATTCTTTTGTTACTATCTTTTTAAAAAAAATTGTGCTATAGTTTCATCGTACCATCATATGTCCGATTTGTTATAAGAAAATATTAGATAATAAGACACAAAAATAAGAATAGCACAAAGCAAACAGGGATTAAAATCCTAAGTGACATTGATTGTAAAGTTTAGAATTTAGTTCAGATCAAAAGATTAAATCCAATTGAGATGATTAAGAAAAAATAAATTGAATATATGGAGATAAATCTACCTGTATTTTACTGTGATTTTAAGTTAATTATATATATTGATATCATCATAATTCATTGATTAATTTCATTTTCAAATTTTCAAATTGAGTCATTTTCAAATTAACTTAGCACTACCATATTTATCTTCATTTATAAATATATATCACTGACAAAATACTTTAAACTCTAAATCCGGGTTCAAATAGTATTTTTAATAAATTGCTGAAATAATTTTAATCTAATCTTATTACTTTTGTAATGCAACTTAGATTCAACAATATATCATCAACTATTCTGCATTGATACTACAGATGTTGAAACACCTAACATTTTTTAACTCACTGATCACTATCCTATTCCAATTTTATTTTAGGATACTGAGTTGTAACATTTTCTTCTAATTCCAGGCGAACCATGATAAAAAACACAATTTTCGTCATCTTTCTTTTTATTAGTTCACTATTCTCTCTTTCTGCCGGTAAAATTCAATTTAGTTTTGAGAAATTCCCCTACAATGATAAATTACCTGCAAATTCCGTAACAAGAATATACAATGACAAAGAAGGATATATGTGGTTTGGCACTAAGGACGGATTGTGCCGTTTTGATGGATATGACATGAAAGTTTTCAGATCGAGTGCATCAACGCCTTTCAAGCTCTCCAACAATGAAATTCAATGTATTGCGGAAGATAATGACCAGAGATTATGGGTTGGGACATATGAAGGAATAAATATAATTGATAAAAAAAACTATTCAATTAAAAAATTAGATAATAAATACGTACGAAATGAATGGATTAATTCAATTCTTACTGATTCTAAAGGCTTTGTATGGATTGGCACATCAACGTACGGAATACTTCGATTAAATCCGGTAACGGGTAATTTTGTTCGGTATTCAACTGACAAAAACTCTTCTTTAAAACTTAAGGCAAATAATGTTACCAACATTTACGAAGATCATCAGGGCAGAATCTGGATTTCATTGTGGAAAAACGGATTATGTTTAGTAGACCAAAGTCGGAAACATATTTACTACACATCAAAGATAGGAGTTAACAACAATCCGTTTCGGGTATTTCAGGATAAAGAAGGAATTTTATGGGTGTGCACCTGGGGTGATGGCATATACAATATGCACGTTAATTCAGACACAGAAATAAGTATAAAACCCATTGTTTTGGCAAAAGGATCCGAGAAAAAAGTAAATAATATTGTGTACAGTATAACTCAGGACGACAAATACGGTTACATTTGGATTGTTACGTACAGTGGATTGAGTCTGATTGAAAAAGAAATTGATGGCACGTATAAAATTTTCGATACAAATTCATTTTTTGATGAAACAAGTAATATATTATTTCATGAAATAAGTAAAGACAGAAAAGGCAACTTATGGATTGGATCAGTTGGAGATGGCCTTTTTAAACTTGATTTCAATAAGCTGCCCATTGAGAATTATCCATTAAACGAATTTAAAACTTTGTTGAATGTTCAATCGTATGTTACACGTTTTTGCCAGACAAATTCAGGAAATATATTTATTGTTATAAACAGAATTGGTTTATTTCAATTTGATCTGAAGACCGGGAAAGTGAGCAGGCCGACTGATATAGCAGCAAGATCGATTAATAGTATTAGTACAATATTAAACGTAAAAAGCAAAAATGAAATTTGGGTTACTAATGAGGGTGAAAATTTGATTCATATATTTAAAAATTTAAGCAATGGTGATTTAAAACAAATTAAAGTAATCTCATTGAGCAACTTTAAAAATCAGGTTGAAAGCACAATAACATCACTCTTTGAAGATTCGAAAGGCAATGTCTGGATTGGAACTAATAACGGATTATATATAAAACCGGCAAATTCAACAGTCAAATATTTATCGTCAAAAGTATTTAATGTCAATACAATCGGCGAAGACAGTAAGAATAAAATATGGATTGGAACAGATAATGAAGGGCTTTTTGTGTTCAACCCTCAAAAGAATGCGAGGAAGTTATCCTATTCAATCATACAAAAAAATTTGAATATAAAAAATTATCAAAGTTACAGTATACAAAGTATTTGCTGTAAAAGAAACGGGGATGTTTATATTGGGACCAAAGAAGGATGCATTTATTATTATAATCAAGAAACACATGTTACAAACGATATAAGCGGTCAATATGGCATAACAGATGAAGGAATTCTGGACATACTTGAAGATAACGAAGGTTTTTTATGGTTTTCAACTATAAAGAGGATAATCAGATATAACCCCAAAAACCATGCAGCCACCTATTTCTCAAAAACAGATGGATTACTGGTAAGTTCATTTTTTAAAGATGCACTTATTAAATTAAAATCCGGTCAGGTTTTATTTGGAGGGAATAAAGGGATTTGTTCTTTTAATCCTGTAAATCTGAATACAACACCTAAACTTACAAAACGATATGTTGCCATTACAGATATATTAGTTCAAAACAAATCAATCTTTGATGATGAAAACTCACAGCATTTCAATTCAGAGAATAAAAGGGTAACATTGAAGTATAATGAAACAAACTTAGGTATTGAGTTTTCAGCATTAAATTACTCATCAGCAAGTAAAATTCAATATGCTTATAAACTTGCAGGGATAGATAATAACTGGAATTATGTCGGGAATAATCGCAGGTTTGTAAATTACGCCAATATTCCCGAAGGAAATTATAAATTCATGGTAAAAGCCAGTGATGAAAATGGAATATGGAGCAATGAAATCACTTCACTTGAAATTGTCATACTTCCCCCTGCATACAGAACATGGTGGGCTTATCTGCTTTATCTGATCATTCTGAGTGCCTGTGGCTTTTTCATAACAAGAACCCTTTCAAATCGTATCAGATTAAGAAATGAACTTAAAATTTCCCACATTGAAAAAGAAAAGTCAGAAGAATTAGCTCAAATTAAACTTCGGTATTTTACTAATATTTCACATGAGCTACTTACCCCTTTGACTATTATAATGCTATTAATTGATAGTCTTCAAAAGAAATATAATGGAGATTCAACTCAGTTTGAACTAATGAAGGATAATGTTCTTCGATTAAAGAGATTGATACAACAAATTCTTGTTTTTCGAAAGACAGAAAGTGGCAATATGAAATTAAAAATCCAACATAATGATATAGTAGGATTTATTAACAATATTTGCCAATCTAATTTTAAGCCACTTATATTAGAAAAAGAGGTAAAATTTTCCATAGATACAGAATTTGAGAGTTATATGGCCTATTTTGATCCGGATAAATTAGATAAAATTATTTACAATCTACTTTCAAATGCTTTTAAACATACGCCAAAAGGAGGTTCAATCGTTGTAAAAATAAGTTTTGTTTCAAGGACAACCGAAACTATTATGCGTCTTTCTGTTTCAGATACAGGAGATGGAATTGCAGAAGAAGATTTGCCCCATATTTTCAAACGATTTTATATCAGCAGCACTTCAGACCAAAGTCAAAGTCATGGTATCGGTCTGGCACTGACAAGTGACCTTTTGCAAATTCACAAAGGGAATATTGAAGTAAAAAGTCAATTGGGAGAAGGAGCAATTTTCACCATAGAAATACCTGTATCAAATAGTGCCTATTCAGAAGCAGAACTTTCATCAGAAGAGACTATACCTCTTGAAATCCCTGAAATTTCCGAACCTGTTCTTTCTGAAGAAAATATCGATGGTATTGAAAATTCAGTAAGTCAAAAAGAGTTCACCATTCTGGTAGTAGAAGATAACCGCGAACTAAAAAATATTATTGTTGACAATTTCGTTCATAAATACCATGTTCTTAGCGCTGAAAACGGTATTCAGGCATTGAAAATCGTTCATGAAAATGAAATTGATTTAGTAATAAGTGATGTTATGATGCCCGAAATGGACGGACTGACATTCTGCAAATTATTAAAAAATGATGTTGAAACGAGTCATATCAATGTTTTGATGTTGACTGCAAAGAATACGACTGAAGATAGGATTGATTGTTACAATGCAGGGGCTGATTCATATATTGCAAAACCTTTTGAGTTGGCTGTTCTTGATTCAAGGGCAAGAAATCTGATACGTAAAAGAAAACAAAAGACAGAAAGTTTTCAGAAAAATCAGGAAATAAATATTTCATCTATGGAATACGGATCCATTGATGAGTTATTTCTTAAACATGCTGTTTTAAAAGTGGAAGAAAACCTGTCAGATGACACTTTTGATTTTGATCAGTTTGCAGTTGACATGGCTACTTCAAAATCAACTTTACACAGGAAACTGAAATCATTAACAGGACTCTCTCCGGGTGAATTCATTCGAAGTATACGATTAAAACATGCCGTTCAAATGTTGACGAATAATATGGGGAACATTTCAGAAATAGCATTTGCTGTAGGGTTTAATGATCCAAAATATTTTAGCCGTTGTTTTAAAATAGAATTCGGACACACACCCAGAGAATATCAGGAATCAAAAAAATTATAGCCTAATCAATAAAGCCGTTCTAAATCATATCTTTAGACCGGCTTCTTTGTATTAACAGGTATTCTTCTTATAAATTCGAATTAGCTCTCTGCTTTAAAGAATAATGCCTGTCATGACGAAGATGTATAAACTAACCGGGAACCATCTGTATCTGGATAAACTGTATGAATACTTCTGTTATGCCGACAGTGTTATGTATGACAAGTGGAATTACTTTATTACCGTGATGGTACATACGTTTATCCCTCTCACAAAACTCTGTCGGGGGAAAAGGATTTTTGGGCGAGAGGAGACGGTTGGGTTTTTGCTGCACTTGCCAAAGTATTAAAAGATTTGCCGTTGACAGATAACAACAGGCCTTTTTATGAAACAAGATTCAGGAATATGGCTGCTGCTTTGATAAAAATCCAACAACCAGAAGGGTATTGGACACGAAGTTTACTTGACCCTGCACAGGCAGAAGGTCGTGAAACAAGTGGTACGGCATTTTTTACGTACGGACTTCTATGGGGGGGATTAACGACGGATATCCTGATAAAGCAACTTACTTACCAGCTGCAGCACTTGGATGGAGCTATCTTTCAACAATTGCCCTTCAGCCGAACGGAAGTGTCGGATATGTACAGCCAATAGCTCTGCTGCTGTACCAGGGCAAAGTGTCACAGCATCCAATGCTGCTGATTTTGGAGTTGGAGCTTTATTACTGGCAGCCAGTGAACTGACACGACTGTTAGATATCACCTCCGGAATTAATAATTTAACAGATAAGCCGGATAACATCAAAATGTACCCAAATCCGGCATCAACTAATTTGACCATAGGAAGTAAGCCGGGAATAACAGGAGATATTGAGCTGTTCGATTTAACTGGAAATTTATTAAAAAGTAAAACCATTGAAGAAGAGAAAAATATCATGGATACATCAACTTTTGGTCCTGGTATTTATATTATAAAAACAAACAATGAAACTATCAAAGTAATAAAAGATTGAAATTCCATTTCTTTTATAAATTAAGCATCTTATAAATAAATAAAAAAAAGTCAGGATTAATACCCAACTCTTTTTTAATAACCTTATTAATCAATTATTCAACCTTAATTTGCAACCTCTATCTTTTGAATTTTAACACCTTCATGAACATTAA
>Ga0302265_1000265_pt1 | contig 37385 bp, 23 predicted proteins | sample III_Bog_E1_1_FD_194556 | JGI IMG/M metagenome (GOLD analysis project Ga0302265, IMG submission 194556) | Peat permafrost microbial communities from Stordalen Mire near Abisko, Sweden - III_Bog_E1_1 | ecosystem: Environmental > Terrestrial > Soil > Wetlands > Peat | place: Sweden: Abisko...
TGCCATAAGCTGCAAAAAAAGAGAGATGGGGCTTTAGCCCCAGACCATTCTCCTTCGGTCCGCCCACAATCAAGTCAGAGTCTGCGCGCGCGGATCTTTCAATTCCCGTAGTCAGCTTGCCGACAAACTCCAGCTTGACGTAGATGTGCGAAGGGGCACGACTTTAGTCGTGCCATAAGCTGCAAAAAAAAAGAGATGGGGCTTTAGCCCCAGACCATTCTCCCTCGGTTCGCCCATAATCAGCTCAGAGTCTTTGCGCGGGAATCGAGAGATTCCCGCGCTCTTTCTTGCCTCTGGGTTTGCGGCCCATGGGCACGGAATCCAAACGTCATTTCTTCTGGCGTGAAGACGCCCGCGGCAGCGTGTATGCAAGGAATTTCCCTTCGTCGCTGTCGAGGGGAGAAAAACTTGCATCGTGCACATCCCGTTCAGGCCATGAGAGGTTCTTCATTTCGAAGTAATAGACGCCTCCAGCCTCCGCGGTGAAATGCAGCACGGCTGTCGAGAGCTCTTCCGGCGATCCGCCGAACTGCGTTGTCGCGCACAGATGGTGCACCCCTGGATCGACTGAGAAATAGAAATAAGAGTCTCCGTTTGTAGCTCCCATCGGCCTGCCATCCACGTCGATCCTGCTGGTATGTGTGACGATGTTGATATTGATGTCCCGCTCAATGAAAAAGACAAGCGCCTTGCCCGGTTCCGGTTGCGCGGGGTTCGCCCCGATCGCCGTCTTCACCTCGAACTTGAGGTTTACCGGACCGCAACCGGCGAGTCCCGCACTTGCATCTGCGTTGGCCTGCGCCATGGCAGGCAGGCGAACCAGGACCAAAGAAAAAACGAATACGATTCCAATATTTTTCAGCACAGGTCAACCTCGTGAGTTCAGCTATTGGAGGGTTGGCGCAGCGATCGGTTAGGGCCAGTTTCTGAAACGCGGGAAGGATGAGCGAGGAACTTCCCGCTATTCCAATTCGCGTGTTCTCTAGTATCCTGCGCGAATGAAGACTTTGCTTCGAACGCTGCTGTATCTGTCGCTCGTGGTGTGGCTGGGCGCGGAGATCTTTTTCCCGATTGTGGCGGCCATTACCTTCCAGACCCTGCAGCCCGATACGCATAAGGCTGGCGCCATCGTGGGCGAGCTGCTGCACATCCTGCATGGCATGGGACTGGTATCCGGCATGGTGGCGCTAGCGCTGCTGGCTCTGGCTCCTGCCTGGGCCATCTACAAGCCGCGCACGGTGCTGGCGCCCATGGCCGCGGTAGTGCTGATGATCGGCGCCACGGTCTACGCGCAGTTCGGCATCGTCCCCGCCATGGAGCGGGACCGCGCGGCCGCCGGCGGAGCCATCAACACCTTCGATCCCACCAACCCCCTGACGGTGGACTTCAACAAGCTGCACAACCGCAGCGTCGACGTCGAAGGCCTCGTCTCCCTGCTCGGCCTGGCGACCGTGGTGCTGGTGGCGCGGGCGGAGAGCACGAGAAGCTAGGGGTCGGGTTTCAGGGGTCAGGGGTCAGTTCACGGCGATCATTGCCTCAAGGTACACCTCTTCACTATTCCAATTGGTTTTCCTGGCAACTCATTCCTGAGTTGGGGGGCGCTCCCGGCTGATCCCTGACACCTGAGCCCTGATCCCTGTTCCTGTATCATCGAAGAGGCTCGGAAGCGCGTATTTCATCGTGCAGGGGCCTCTACGGGACGTGCATGAAGACTGGCATCATCGGCCTGCCGCAGGTGGGCAAGACATCTTTATTCAAGATTCTGACCAAGGCCAAGCTCGAAGAGAAGGCCTACTCCAATCCGCGCGAAGAGCACATCGGCGTGGCACGGGTTCCAGACGAGCGGCTGGACAAGCTCTCGGCGCTCTACTCGCCGAAGAAAACAACCTACGCTACTGTCGAGTACGTTGACGTGGCGGCCATCGGGCAGGAGGCGCTCAAAGAGACCGCCTTCCTCACCAGCCTGCGCAATGTGGACGCGCTCATTCACGTGCTGCGCGCCTTCGAGGACGACGCCATTCCGCATGTGGGGCCGGTCGACCCGCTGCGGGACATCAAGAGCGTTGAATTCGATCTGATGCTCAGCGATCTGACCCAGGTGGAAAAGCGTCTTGATCGACTCGAAAAAGACCTGAAGAAGGGCCGCACCAGCGACCTGGAGCGCGAGCAGGCGTTGCTTCTCCGCTCGAAAGATGCGCTTGAGAAAGAGCAGCCGCTTCGCGAACTGGAGATGACGGCCGACGAGAAGAAGCTCATCAAGGGCTTCATGTTCCTCTCGCAAAAGCCCATTCTGTATGCACTCAACATCGGCGAAAGCTCCACGCTGGGCGACGATCTGAATGCGGCCGTGAGCAAATACAAGCTGGATGAAGTGGCCGGCCGGCCGAACGCCGGGGCAACGGCCATCTGCGGCAAAGTCGAGGCCGAGCTGGCAGAGATGGACGACGAGGAAGCGGCGGAGTTCCTGGGCAGCTACGGCCTGCATGAAAGCGGCCTGGTCCGCCTGATCCGCAAGAGCTATCAGTTGCAAGGGCTCATCAGCTTCTTTACCGCGGGTGAGGACGAGTGCCGCGCGTGGACCATCCCGGTGGGCTCGAAGGCGCCGCAGGGCGCGGGCGCAATCCACTCCGACCTGGAGCACCACTTCATTCGCGCCGAAACCATCCGTTGGGACACGCTGCTTGAGGCCGGCTCCGAAGCGGCCGCGAAAGCCAAAGGCACGCTGCGCCTCGAAGGCAAGGAGTACGTCGTGCAGGACGGCGATGTGATGCACATCCGGCATAGCGGCTAATTGTCTTTGCTTGGGTTGGCTTTGTTGCTTTGAAAGGGCGCGACTTGAGTCGTGCCCCAAAAGGTAAAAAATCATCGCGGGCTTTAGCCGCTGGGGGAATGCTGGTTTGCCGGCAAGAATTGTTCAATGATTCCTTAAGGACAGTAGGTTCCATGGACGACGAAAAAATCTTGACTTCCCGACCAGTAACACCAGAGGAATTCGCGCTATTGAACTGGCTCCTGAAACACGGTTTACCAGAAGCCAGGACCTTTGCTCCGCAATTGGAGAAGATTCGCGCCACGCCATGGTGTGATTGCGGATGCCCGAGCATTTCGTTGCATGTCGAGGTTGGCGCCCCATTAGGAACCGGTTCCAGCAGGGTGATCTCCGATGTTGTTGGCAAGACTCCCGATGGCAAGAAGATTGGCATTCTTCTTTTTCAGAAAGACAGGAAGCTCACCTTACTGGAGTCATACTTGCTCGATGTCATCGAGGGGAGTTGGGATTTTCCTGTATTAAATAGTTTGCAGACGTGGGAGAGTTGTGGATTTCCGACCATAAAGGTCTCAAAGGGCTGAATCATTGCTGAAGATCTCCATCCTTCTCGGCGCAATCGCCGCACTGGCCGACGTTGTGGGCGGACTGGTGCTGGTGCGCGCCCAGGGCGTCGAGCGCTACCTGCGCTACTTTGTCGCCCTCGGCGCAGGCTTTCTGATGGCCACCGCGCTCATCGAGATGGCGCCCGAAAGCCTCAAGCTGAACCCGGCGCTGGGACCGGTTCTGATCATGGCGGGCTACTGTGTGGTGCACCTGCTGGAACACACCATCAGCTCCCACTTCCACTTTGGCGAAGAGACCCACCACGGCGAGTTTGTCTCCCACCGCACCGGCAACGCGGTCATGGCCGGCTTGAGCGTTCACGCGCTGTTTGACGGCGTGGCCATCGGCTCGGGCTTCGTAGTGTCGAGTTCGCTGGGCTGGCTGATCTTTCTGGCCATCCTGCTGCACAAGGCGCCCGAGGGGTTCACCATGGCTTCCGTCATGCTGGCCAGCGGACGCAGCCGGAGGACAGCATTCTATTCAGCCGTGGCCCTCGCGGCGGCCACCCTCGTGGGCGTATTGGTGATTGAGCTGGCGCCAAGCCTGCTGCCGTATGGGCTGCCGATCTCGGCGGGCGTGGCCCTCTATGTAGCCGCCACCGACCTGGTGCCCGAGGTCAATCGCGAGCCGGGAATCCGCATGGCGCTGGTATTTTTTGCTGGAGTGGCGGGGTTTCTGGTGCTGCGGATGATCTTGCCAGCGATCTAAGGCTTCCCGATCCCAAGCCGTCCGGCGTAGAGCCTGAGCAGAAGCCTCGCATAATCCCATGCCACTTTCGCATTTGCCTTGCTGGCCCCACGGTAGCGCAGGCCGAAGACAAACGGAACCTCTTCCACCGATCGAACGTTGCCGCGGACAAGAATCTCCAGCAGCAACTTGAATCCCTTGGGCTGGAACGTCACGTTGTCCACGCAGCGCCTGCGCACCATGAAGAAGCCGGACATGGGATCTTCCGCGCGGATGCCGGAGTGCTGGATGGGCCATGTGGCCCAGACAGCGGCCGAGGAGAAGAACTTGCGCGAGCGGCTCCATTCCCCGGTTGCGCCGCCGTGGGTATAGCGGCTGCCGATTGCCAGATCGCATCCGGAATCGATGGCCGCAATGAGCTGCGGCAGAAGTTCCGGGGGGTGCTGCAGGTCGGCATCCATCACGCCCAGAATGGTGCCGTCGGTGTGCTTCCATCCGTAAAGAACAGCGCCGGACAAGCCGCGCTCCCCCTTGCGGACCAGCAGCCGCACATGTGGGTCTTCCTTGGCGATGGCGGAGACAACTTCGCCGGTGCGGTCGGGACTGTCGTCGTCCACCACAATGATTTCGTAGGGGATATTGAGCGGATCGAGGACGCGGCGTACATGATCCAGAAGGCCGCCGATGTTCTCAGCCTCAGAGAGCGTGGGAATGACCAGCGCCAGCTTTTCGTGCACGGGATGCTGTTCGCACTCCGCGGGGGCTAACATTGTTGCCCCTCCCTCCCCGTACATGTACGATCGATTTGTCAATGCGATGAACTGTTGAGACTGAAGGTAATTATACGGAGCTGGCACGGTTGAGGCGAAACAATTCCCTGTTCGATCTGGCGCTCATCCTGGTGCTTGCCGTGGTTGGTTTTGCGGTCATGGGCTACCACCCCGGCGCGGAGGACGATGGCGTCTACCTCAGCGCCGTCAAGGCCGATCTCAATCCCGCTCTCTTTTCTCACGACGCCGATTTCTTTCGCCTCCAGTTGCAGGCCACAGCCTTTGACGGCTGGATGGCGCATTTCGTTCAAGCAACCGGGATTCCCGTCGCGTGGGCCGAGCTTCTGTGGCAATTCCTTTCCCTATGCGTCATTCTCTGGGCCTGCCTGAGCATTGCGCGGTACTTGTTCCCTGAGGCGCGGGCGCACTGGCCCGGGGTAGCACTGGTGGCAGCCATGTTCACACTGCCGGTCGCGGGCACGGCCCTGAGCCTGGTGGACCAGTATCTGCATCCCCGCGGCCTGGCAACGGCGCTCATCCTGCTGGCCGTGGCGCGCATCCTGGCGGGCCGCACCTGGCAGGCCGCGGCGCTGCTGCTGGTCTCGTTCGCGCTGCATCCCATCATGGCCGCCTTGGGCATCTCCTTCTGCTTCATCCTCACCATGACCCTCTCGGACCCAGTGCGCGCATCGGTGCTGCGACTCGCCGGCAAAGTCAAACACCGGCAAACCACCGCGGCGGTCGCGGCTGCTCCGCTGGCCTGGATCTTCGATCCGCCCAACCCCATCTGGCGCAAGGCCGTGGCCTCCAAAAGCTACTTCCTCCTGAATCGGTGGGCCTGGTACGAGTGGCTGGGTGCGCTGGCGCCGCTCGTTCTCTTCTGGATACTCTGGCGCGTGGCCGGCAGGCACGGCCAACCCAGGCTGGCGCGCTTTGCGCTGGCAGTGCTGATCTACGGCGTCTTTCAGCAGGTGGTTGCGCTGGTCATGCTGGAAACGCCGGCGCTGGTCCGCCTCACGCCTCTGCAACCCATGCGCTTTCTTCACCTCATTTACTTCTTCATGGTGCTCATCGCCGGCTGCCTGCTGGGCAACTACCTGCTCAAGGCCAGCCTCTGGCGCTGGGCCGTGTTCCTCGTCCTTGTGAACGGAAGCATGCTTTATGCCCAGCGGCAGATCTTCAGCGCCAGCGAGCACCTTGAGCTACCCGGACGGCCCTCCAGCAACGAGTGGCTGCAGGCCTTTGCCTGGGTCCGCCAGAACACGCCCCAGAACGCGTACTTTGCCGTCGGCGCGCGTTACATGGCCGCTCCCGGCGAGGACTACCACAGCTTCCGCGCGCTGGCCGAGCGCAGCCAACTAGCTGACGCGCTCAAAGACACGGCAGTCGTGACGCAGGTTCCGGAACTGGGCGCAGCCTGGGAGCGCCAGACCGAAGCGCAGACTGGATGGGAACACTTCACGCTCAAGGATTTCGAACGTTTGAAGAAAGACTTCGGCGTCGATTGGGTGCTGGTGAGCTACCCCCAGACGGCAAGCCTGGATTGCCGCTGGCATGGCCAGGCGCTGACGGTGTGCCGGGTGCCCTAACAGATTGCAGTGGACAGATTACAGATGACGGATTGCAGATTGCAGTGATGGCCGATCGACCCTCAATGAATGACTCTGCGATTACACATCGGCCTTGCATCATGCCCAACTGAACCCGCTGCGCTGCAGCGGCAGCGTCCGAATCCTCTTCCCCGTAGCCGCAAAGATGGCGTTGCTTACCGCCGGCAAAATCGGCGGCAACGTCGGTTCCCCCAGCCCGGTGGGCGAGTAGTCGGTCTTGCGCCAATAGACTTCGATCTTCGGCGTTTGCCTCATGCGCATCAGTGGATGGTTATGGAAGTTTGACTGCTGGACCTTTCCGTCCACCAGCGTGATTTCCTGCGCCATATGGCCCAGGCCTTCCATGATTCCGCCATGCCCCATGCTCTCGGCGGCGTTGGGGTTGATGATCTGGCTGCCCACATCGCCGGCAGCCCAGACCCGATGCACCGTGACCCTGTTCCGCGCATCCACGCTCACGTCGGCAACCTCAGCGAAGTAGCCCAGATGGCAAAACCATGCGGCGATGCCCATGCCGCGGCCCGGTTCCTTGGCTCGGTTCGCCCAGCCTGACTTTTCCGCCACTAACTCAAGCACGCCCTTGAACCGCTCAGGGATCATCGCGGACTGCCCCGTTGGTTCGTGGTCGCCCACGCCGGCGTGCTCACCCGTAGACCAGGGCATTTGCTTGTTGCTGAGCAGGTCGAGTTGGAACTCGAGCGGATCGCGTCCGGCTGTATGAGCCAACTCGTCAAGAAAAGATTGCGCCACCCAGCAGTAGATGTTCTCGCCAGGCGCGCGCAGCGCCCCCGTCCGCAGCATGAGCGGCTGCGCGGAGGTGTACAGCGCATAAGCCGGTGTAAAGCCGGCGGGAAATGTGTCTTCGCCGATGCCGCCGCCGGATGTCAGCTCCTTCTGGTCCCCAAAGGAGACCAGGTGATGACGCCAGGCAGTGATCTTGCCCTGCGCATCCAGGCCGGCTTTCAGGCCCACCGTTCCCCCCGGCCGGAAGGGGTCGTGCGCAATGTCGTCTTCGCGCGACCAGAGCAACTTGACCGGTGCGTCCACGCGCTTGGCGATCCATGCGGCCTCGACCAGGTAGTCGTTCTGGAGCCGGCGGCCAAAGCTGCCCCCCGAGCGCACCATGTGCGTGGTGATGTCGCTCTCCTCCATCCCAAGCGCCTTTGCCACCAGTTCACGCCCCGCGGTCGGCAGCGTGCTGGTCGACCACATCTCCAGCTTGCCGTCTTTCCAGTGCGCGGTGGCGCCCTGCGGCTCCAGCGTGACGTGGGCAATGAAAGGATATTGATAGGTAGCCTCGACAACCTTCGCCGAGCCCGTGAGTGCCGCGTCCACGTCGCCGTACTTGCGCACGGTGGTTGCGGGCGGCGCCTTCAGCAACTCGGCCGCCCTGGCTGCGAATCCTTCCGTGCTTTGCGTGGCTGCGGGGCCCAGATCCCAATCGACCTTGAGCTGTTTGCGCGCCTGCTGCGCCTGCCACCAGGTGTCCGCCACAATCGCGATGCCCGGCTCCATGCCCGGCTCCCACGGCGTAACGGCTGCCGGAGTAATACCGCCATCGATCACCAGGACATGACGCACGCCTGGCAGCTTTTTGACCTGTTCAATGTTTGCGCTCTTCACCTTGCCGGCAAACACAGGAGCCTTTTCAATGGCCGCGTACAGCATCCCCGGCACTTGCACATCGATGCCGAAGAGCGCGTTGCCGGTCACGATCGCATGTGTGTCGACGCCGGCTTGGGAGTGACCGATGATGCGGTAATCTTTGGGGTCTTTGAGCTTGACGCTGCTCAGAGCGGGTGCGGGCAGCGCCGCGGCTTGAGCGGCAAGTTCCCCATAACTTGCCGAGCGCCCTGACGCGGCATGAAGCACACGTCCCGGTTGGGTCGTGCATTCAGCCGCCGGCACGCCCCAGGTTTGCGCAGCGGCGGTCATCAGCAACTGGCGCCCGGCCGCGCCGACGCGGCGCATCGGCTCCCAGCCCATCGGCGTGTTCGCGGACCCGCCTGAAAACTGTATGCCGTAGATCTTCTCGTTCAGCTCGGCCTGCTGCACGCGGACATCCTTCCAGTCCACATCCAGTTCCTCGGCAATCAGCATGGGCAGCATGTTGCGCATGCCCTGGCCGGACTCGGAGGCGCGCGCCATGATGGTGACCACGCCCGCCGGGCTGATCTGGATGAAGGCCTGCGGCGTCAGGTCGGGCTGCTTGCCTGGCCCCTGAGCTGCGGCCAGCGGTAAGCGATAAAGACCCAGCGCAAGGCCGCCTCCCGCAAGGGCGGTCAATTGCAAGAATGATCGGCGATTGATCTGCATGACTCGGCCCTCTTTTACTTTGTGGGAATCGCGGCGCCCGCGAGTGCTGCTTCGTGAATGGCCTGGCGGATGCGCGGATAGGTTCCACAACGGCAGACGTTCCCGCTCATGGCGGCATCGATTTCAGTATCGGTGGGGTGTGGCGAACGCTCCAGCAGAGCCGCGGCAGACAGGATCTGGCCGGCCTGACAGTAGCCGCACTGCGGCACGTCCAGCGCTTCCCAGGCCACCTGCACCGGGTGCAGGCCATCCGGCGAAAGCCCTTCAATGGTGATCACCGCATCCGTGCCAACGGCGCTGACTTTCGTCATGCAGGAGCGCACCGCATGGCCGCCCACCAGCACCGTGCAGGCGCCGCAGACCCCAATTCCGCACCCGTACTTGGCGCCTTTAAGGTCCAGTACGTCGCGCAGCACCCACAACAGGGGCGTATCCGGAGCCACCTCCACCGTGGCCGCCACTTTATTGACATTCAATGTGATGCGCATCGGCTCACTCCACAGTCCAGCAGCGTAAGAGGATCGTTCGCAACTCAGGCCCAGAGTCTATCAGATTCCCGCTCTTGAATTCCGTCATGAAGCGCACAGAACAGCAACTCGGCGGGATGCCACTCGGCGCTCAGTGAAAACCGCTTCTTTACGTGATTAAGCTAAATCCGCCAAAATGGATGAGTTGCCTTTCGGGCCGGAACCTCGCATCCCGAAACCACGCATTTCGAAACCACGCATCAAACAGTTCTGCCGGATGAGGCAGTTGTGCCGGTTGAGGGGCGTTGTGCCGGAGCAAGGCTTTGGCCTTTTTGTGCAGGGTTCAACACGCTGCGGAAAAATTCATTTCTGGCAGGTTTTGTGTCAGGGCATGACTTCAGTCGTGCCGATAAAGCCGATAAAATGAGTCGGGCTTTAGCCCCTGCGGGTTGCTTTTCGGAAAACCATGATAGAAACAGAAGTTTTTCCGCAGCCTGTCAAACCCGGCTGAAGTTTGTAGACTCGAAACAGGCGATTCCCGGTGCGGAGACCGGACCATGCTCAACCTGAGCCAGCGACTGATTCTCGGATGCGTCCTGCTTGCCGGCCTGACCGTGGGGCTGGCGGTGGCGGCTCATCGTGCGCTGGCCGCGGCGGGACAATCCAAAATGTCCTGGTTCTACGTGGTAGCGGCGCTCGTGGTGGCGGCGGCCACAGCCTATTCCGTGTTGGAGCCCATCCGCAGGGTCTCGCGCGATGCGCGCAGGATTGCCCAGGGCAACCTGGAGCATCGCGTGGAGTGGAGCAGCCGCGACGACTTCGGCACGATTGCCGCGGAGCTCAACCGGATGGTGGTGCGGCTGCGTGAGCTGCGCGACACCGAGGCGGGCCGGCGGCAGATGGAGTTTCAACTGTCCGACGCGGTGCTGCAATCCATCTTTGAGCCGATTATTGTGACCGACGGCAAGGGGCACATCCTCAAGGTCAACCAGGCGGCGACCGAGATCCTTGGCGACGCGGCCACCGACCGCATGGCTCTGACCAACACGCCGGGCGGCGACAAGATTCTGAGCGCCATTCGCGACGCCGTGCAGATGCAGAAGGCCGTGGCCGCGGAGGACGACGCGGCCATGCTGCCCATGCGCATCGGCACCCAGGAGCGCAGCTACCGGCTGCGCACCACGCCCATGCGCGACTCCGACGGGCGCCTGCTGGGCACCGTGACCACCCTCGAAGACGTCACCAGCCTGCAGGACACCGACCGCTTCAAAACCCAGTTCATCACCGTGGCCAGCCGCAAGCTGCGCGATCCGCTGCTCAGGCTGCGGCGAGGCCTCTATGCGCTGAACCAGGGATTTGGCGGGGAGTTGCAACCGCTGCAGGTGGAACTGGCCGGCGCAGCCAGCTACGAAGCGGAAAAGCTGGACGACCTGATGGGCGACCTGATCGAAGTGGCGGAACTCGATACCGGCAAGCGCGAATTCAAGCTGGAGCGGCTGCGCCCGCTGCAGGCGCTGGGCGAGGCGCGCGATCGCTTCTGCGACGAAGCCGCGCGCAAGCGCATCCGCGTGCAAATACGCGCGTTTGCCGACCTCTCGGCGATCAACGTAGACCGCCGTGCGCTCCGCTCCATTCTGGACAACCTCCTGGCCAACGCGATCCGGTTTACGCCGGAGGAAGGCGAAGTTCTGCTGGCTGCTGAAGAAGTGAAGGACTTTGTGCAGTTCACCGTGCGCGACACCGGCCGCGGCATTGAGGCGGAGCGGTTGACCACCATCTTCGATCGCTTCAATCCCTTTTCAGAGAGCGGAACGGGCCTGGGACTGGCGCTGGTGCGCAGGCTGGTGGAGCAGCTCGGGGGCCAGATCGCCGTCGAGAGCCGGCTGGGACATGGGGCCACGTTCCGCTTCACGCTGCCGGTCGCCGTGGCGGAAGCGGTTCGCCACCCGGTTGAGGTGGGCTGATGGCTGAATTGCTCCTCGAAAAACAGCAGGAACCCGCCAGGCTCCGCATCTACCTCGGGGCAGCCCCCGGGGTGGGCAAAACCTATCACATGCTCAATGACGCCCACCTCCTTCTCCAACAGGGCGTGGACCTGGTGATCGGCCTCGTGGAGACGCACGGACGCAAGGACACCCAGGACCAGATCCGCGATATCGAAATTGTGCCGCAGCGGGTGATTCCCTACCGCGGCGTCAACCTGAAAGAGATGGACGTGGACGCCATCCGGGCGCGCCATCCAAAAACCGTAGTGGTGGACGAGCTGGCCCACACCAACGTTCCCGGAAGCAAGAACCGCAAGCGCTACGAAGATGTGCTGGAACTGCTGGAAGCCGGTATCAACGTGCTGACGGCGGTGAATATTCAGCACCTTGAGACGCTCAACGATGCGGTGAGCCGGTCGGCAAACACCACCATCCGCGAAACCATCCCTGACAATTTTCTCAAGCGCGCCGACGAAGTGGTCAACATCGACATCACCGTGGATGAGCTGCGCTCGCGTCTGCGCCAGGGGAAGATTTACGCGCCGGAAAAGGTGGAGCAGTCGCTGGCCAACTTCTTCCGCAAGGGCAACCTGAACATGCTGCGCGAACTCGCCCTGCGCACCACCGCCGAGCAGGTGAGCAGCCGTGCGTCCGAGTACCGGCGCAACCAGGGGCTGGAGCAGGCGCCGATTCCGGAGAAGGTCATGGTGTGCCTGAGCATGCGGCCGGGAACGGAGCGCCTCTTGCGCGTCGGCTCGCGCGTGGCCGGACGCCTGGCCAGCAACTGGTACGCGGTCTACGTGGCCCGTCCCGACGACAAAGGCCACGCGGACCCCGAGGCCTATCACCGGCTGGAGGAGTACCAGCGCATGGCCCGCGATCTGGGTGCGCAGGTGGTGTCGCTCACTGACCGCAACGTTTCCGACGCGCTCATCCGCTTTGCGCAGCAGGAGAGCATCTCGCACGTGGTCTTCGGCCAGTCGGCGCGCTCGCGTTTCGATATCCTGCTGCGCGGATCGGTGCTGAACCGCTTTCTCTCCGAAGTCCGCGACGTGACGGTGCAGGTGGTGCCCATGCAAAAGCCGGCGCGGCGGGCGTGAGGCGCCCTGCCGCGGGTTGGGCTGGGCTCGCACGCGAAGCGTCCACGGCTCACCTGTGGTAATTTTGAAAGAGCGGCCTTGAACGAGCTCGTAGCTCAGTTGGTAGAGCAACGCCCTTTTAAGGCGTGGGTCCTGGGTTCGAGTCCCAGCGAGCTCACCATAGAAAATAAATAACTTAACTCATCCGTCTTGGAAACAATAATAGGCCGCTGTGATACAAAAGTGATACAGACCCATCCTTTGCAAGAAAATGCCTGACTCCCAGTTGGGTTTCCGTGGTGCATAGAATTGCACCGGCCAGCCCCACCCACGGGGTCAGCCATGCAGAAACGCCCTGCACAGGAATCGTAATACCGCGCCATGTTATTTAAGGGCAGAGCGGCCCCTTTCGCTTTTGCTTCTGATAGGCAGATTCCGATAACCCGAGCCGCTTTCGAATTGTAGCCTGAAGTTTTCGAAGAGCAAGAGTATCTATCTTTGTGCACTCCTCCACGGCATCCCAGACATCTCCCGTCTGGCGGTCCACATAGTAGCTGCCGTAAACAGCACTTCCATTTGGCGTTCCAGCCCAAGTAACAGTTACTAAATAGAATTGCCGATACTGCTTGTCGATCCCCACATCCAGCCCTAGCTTAGGCAGTTTCCGAGCATGAAGGGGCAAAGAGGCCGTTACCAAGCTGACGACATCGCGCTTAGAGACCTGGGATGCATCCGTTGCTGCTCGAACAGTGCCCAATCCTAGAACAGAACAGACTAGGACGACAAGCGTAAGACCGCTTCGCATTGCATTTCTCCCTTCACTGACCTACAAGCACCCTCCAACAAGGGAATACGAGCCGTGAATGAGCCTGCCGGATTTGGGGTCTGTATGGTCCATTACCTTATTCATATAGGAAGAATTTTTCGCCGTAACCATGGGCATGGATGGTTTGGAAAAAGTTCCCAGGGTCTGAGGCATTTCCATTCGCGAAAAATGGACTTTCATGATTTGCGAATACTTGTCCCGATAAAGCAAACCCACTAGACGAAGGAAAAACTGGGGTTACGACACCCGGACCGTAAGCCGGTTTGGTTGTATAAGAGCCTATTTGGCCCGGAAACACGCCCTCTCCAGTACGCTTTATCGTCCTCGCCTTCTCCACCCAGGCAATCGCGTCGGCCCGTCCCTTCGGTCCTCGCCCGAAGCTCTTTCGGACCAGCTTCCCATTGACCCGGATTCGAGCGGACCAGATGTCGTCGCCAGGGATTCTTTCATATACTCCGCTTACGGGTGCAGGTTTCCGGGCCATCTATCACACTCCTGTATCACAGCCTGGTGGTGGTGTTCTCTCATGGGCGAAGGTCCTCTTGGCGCTTTTTGCCTTGTCTTCTACCTGATCAACTGTGATACATATGTGATACACGAGAGCCGTATCCAGTGCAACTCGCTGCAAAGGTTCTGCGCTAAATGAAGAATGACACGCCGCATGGATACTGGGGATTTGCAATTCTTTGCAACCGCGTGCAGCTCGATGCAGAGTCACCAATAACGCCCTTTTAAGGCGTGGGTCCTGGGTTCGAGTCCCAGCGAGCTCACCACACCTCTTCGAACCGGTAAATTACAAAAATGGCCGCTAATCCGGGGAGCGCTACGTGGAGCGTTTTACCGAAAACTTCTCTCTCCAGAGTTAAACTCTTCCCGCATCCCTGCTCCCCAAAGATCTTGCCGCTCGCCGGAACCCCTCCCGAAACAAATCAGCGGCCCGGTTCCGGGGTCCTGCACCGCTGTTTTCACTCCCAGGAGGGGCGCAATCTGAAACCGTTGCCGATCACAGCCTGCGCTGTGAGTGAAGCACCTGGAATCCACGATTCTCAATACAATTGAACAATTCATTCAATCCGGCTCTGAACAAGAACGTTGGAAGTAAAAACCCTCTCTCCTCGACCAATGGTCCAAATCGACGGCAAGCTGGAATCGGATTCAACCATCGAGCCGTGAGATGATTCATCCTTGAGGCCCATATGTCTCTGATGAATATGCGCGAATACCACTTCGGCGAGTTTCAACTGAAGCTCCCGTCGCGCAATCTCGAGCGAGATGGCGTTCCCGTGCGCCTGGGTTCGAAGGCATTCGAACTGCTTGCCTATCTGGCGATGCATCCCGGCGAGGTGGTGACAAAGGAAGAGCTGTTGAAGGCTGTCTGGCCGGGTTCCTACGTCGAGGAAAAGAATCTCACGCAGCAGATCATGGTGCTGCGCAAGGCGCTCGCGGACAAATCGGACTACATCGCGACAATTCCGGGGCGGGGCTATCAGTTCACCGCATCCGTGCGGGCCGTCGCAAATCCCGCGCCTGAAGTGGGCGCTCAGGATTTCGTGCATGCAATGCGCAAGCGTACGCACGTCGTCATCGAAGAGTCCGTGCGGCCGGCAATTGCCCTCAAGCCGCTGCGGACTTGGCGGTATGCCGTAGTGGCTGTGGTTGTGATCGCCGCGGGAATTGCGGCTGTGCGATTCTGGCCGCGCGGCGTGCCGCCCGAGAACTACCTGGGAACGGTGGTGGCGGACTTCACCAACACCACAGGCGATGCCACCTTTGACCTTACGGTCAAGCGGGCAATCGAGATCGAGCTGGGCCAATCGCCGTTTCTGGGCGTGTTGAGCGATCAGGACACGGTGAATGCCCTGGGCCTGATGGGGAAGAAGCCCGATACACCCTTGAGCCCGGCGATTGCGCGAGAAGTTTGCGAGCGCACCAATCAGCAGGTGCTGCTGACAGGAAGTATCGCCAGCGTGGGGCAGCAGTATCTGCTGACGATGGAGGCGACGAACTGCCTGACGGGCAAGTTGGTGGCAGCGGCCAAGGCCGAAGCAGGGTCAAAGGACAAGTTGCTTGGCGCGGTAGATGCGCTGGCGGATAGAATGCGCGCGAAGCTGGGTGAATCGGCCAAGTCGGTAGAGCGCTACGATGTGCCGCTCAGCCAGGCGGCGACCAGTTCGCTGGAGGCATTGAGGGCGTATTCGACGGGTCAATACCTCGACTCGCAGGGAGTTTCCATCGAGAAACAGTTGCCGCTTTATCAGAAGGCAGTCGAGTTCGATCCGCAGTTCACCCTGGCCTACCTGGCGATGGCGCGAACCTACTACGAGCTGCAGGAGGGCCGGGAGGCCGCAATCTATTTCAAGAAGGCATTCGATCTGCGCGACCGGGTCGGCGAAGACGAGCGATTGGGGATCGAGGCACGGTATTACGCGCTGGGGCAGGGAGACGCGGTGACTGGCTTGAGCGCGTACCAGGCGTGGGCTGCGATGTATCCGCACGACTGGCGCCCGTGGCTGAACATCGCCAACCTCGATAACCAGCTTGGGAATTATCCACAGGCCATTGATGCCGGCAAGCGGGCCGTGCAACTGAACCCGAATGGCAGGGATTACGCGGTTGCAGCGCGTGCCTATAAGAATGCGAGCCGGTTCGCTGAGGCCAAGGCGCTGTTGAATGAGGCCGAACGCCGCTACCCGGGCCGGCACGGGAGCAACGACCAGTTCGAGATTGCGTTCTACGAGCACGACAAGGCAACGTTCGACCGCGAGGTGAAAGATGAGGAAGACAGCCAGTGGCAGTTGCGCAACTACTACCTGGGCCAGGCGCGGTCGATGGAGGGCAGGTATGCGGAGACGAAACAACGGATGCAAGCGGAGATGGATGAGGATCGCCGGCTGAACAAAGGTGAAATCGTGGATGGCGTGCTGGTGGAGTTGGCCCTGATCGCGCGGGAGTATGGCTATCCGGCGGAGGCGCGCGCGGCGCTGGCGCGCGTCTCCAGGGGCGCCCGTGACGGGGACGATGTGGCACTCGAATTCGCGATGAACGGCGATGTCCTGTTAGCGAAGCGTTATATAGCCGCGCACGAAATCGATCCGCACGCACCCACGGACCAGGCCGTGATCGGGATGCCGCGCCTGCGTTCGGCAGTCGCGATGCAGGAGGGCAGACCGGCCGAGGCACTGGCGGCGCTTGAACCTGCGCGGCCGTATGAGCTGGCGGGCTTTGTGACGCTGACGAACCGTGCCGCGATCTATATGAAGATGGGCGAGCCGGGGAAGGCAGTTGAGGACTACAAAAAGATTCTGGCGAATCCGGGGGCCGGTTTCGGAGTACTGTATCCGATGGCGCGGTTGGGACTGGCGCGGGCAGAGGCAGCGGCCGGGGATGCGGCGGCAAGCCGAGCGGCATACCAGAGCTTCCTCGGCGAATGGAAGAACGCCGATCCCGAACTTCCCGTAATCAAAGCTGCGAAGGCCGAGTTGGCGAAGCTCGGCCACTAGCGAAAGCAGCCAACAAAAGCGGCAGCGGAAAAACTCGTCCGGGCGGTAGGCCGGGAATTCATTCCCCGCATAAAGCCAATGGAACCAAGGTGGGCTTCCGCCCCTCAGATCTCCCGATCTCATCCGTTGCCCTGATTCCAGGACAGTTCCAGTCGCCACTCACCCCGATTGATAACTTTTCACTTCTTTTGACTCCGTTTTACCCGCCTTCGTGCTGTAGTGCGAATTGGGTCCGGGAATCGCTGGACCGGAGACGAACAGCAATGGCGATCTTCTCGCGCAAACCATCCCCACCAAAGGCAACGACGCCCACTCGTGAACATCCGGTTGACGTCGTTCGCCGCACCGAGATCACGGTCGAGGAGGAGTGGTTGTCCGTATTTCTGCCCTCTACGGCCGAAAGCGACGTCCCCGGCGATACTGCGCCAGGCGATATACCGCAACAGGATAGTTTGCACCAGAGGAGCAAAACTCCGGGGAGGCTTCGGTGAGAAAGTCAATCAATTCGCGCGTCAGTCAATTCAGCATATTCCTGGGAGCCATCCTGACCCTCGTGACTGGGACAGCATCACTGGCGCAGACGGCGCCTGCCCTCATTCAATTCACGCCGGCCGAGGTGTACCTGGTAGCCGGGTTGAATGGCTCAGGATATTCCGGCGATAACAACCCGGCAATCGACGCCCAGCTTAACCAGGCTGAAGGGTTGGCATACGACTCGGCCGGTAATCTCTACATCGGCGATTCAAACAACTATGTAGTGCGCAAGGTTGACACAAGCGGGATAATTACCACATTCGCAGGCAGCAACAACTTCGGATACTCGGGCGACAACATGCCTGCCATCGATGCCGATTTTAAGAGTGTCTCCGGTCTTGCCTTTGACGCCGCGGGAGATCTTTATATCGCGGACCCGCACGCCAATGTGGTTCGCAAGGTCGATATCCACGGCACAATCACCACCGTCGCCGGCACCGGCACCGCCGGCTATACCGGAGATGGCTTAGCCGCTACCGCAGCCACTCTCGACATGCCGTGGGCCCTTGCCTTCGACGCCGCCGGGAACCTCTACATCGCCGACGAGCTGAACCAGGTGGTTCGCATCGTCGATACCGCGGGCAAGATCAACACCTTTGCGGGCAACGGCTTCGATCACGGGAGCCAGAATTGCGGCACGTTTACTCCATTTACCGGCGCGGCCACATCGGCGCAGTTCTGCCAGCCCCAGGGCGTGGCCACCGATGCCAATGGCAATGTCTACATCTCGGACACGGGCGATCAGGTGGTCTGGGTTGTCAACACCGTGGGCAACATCTCCATCTTCGCGGGCACCGGGGGCGAAAATTATACGGGAGATGGCGGACCAGCCACCAGCGCGACCTTTCACTTCCCCCAGGGCCTGGTCGTGGACAGCGGAGGCAATCTCTATATCTCCGACGAAGGCAACAGCGTCATTCGCAAAGTGGATCAGACGGGCACCATCACCACGGTCTTTGGAAACGGCGCAGGCTTGTCCAAGTATGGGATTGGGAAGCCCGACACGCAGACAACGAACATCAGTGGCCCCGAAAGCGAAGCTAGCTTCGTCACCATCGACCCATCAGGCAACATCGTTGTTGCTTCAGCAGAAGCCGCAACCGTGGACCAAGCCGGAACCACCGGAGATATCTACTTTACCAACCAGCCGGTATTCACCACTCAAACCTACTACCTGGTGATCGCGAATCCCGGCGGCCAGCCACTTACGTTTTCAGGCGTTCCCACGGTCAGCGCTCCCTTTGGCATCAGCGGCGGCACCTGCAACCTGACCGGGACGCTGGCCGCTGGCGCCAGTTGCACAGTCGGCGTCACGTTTACACCCACAGCCGACCAGCTTTATAACGGCAGCTTCGTGTTGGAAACCAATGCGGCGGCATCGCCTTCCACCGTCAAGATGTTCGGAACCGGTACCGGCGTCGGCGTGACCTCCGCGACGCTCCTGCCCTCTGGCCTTAACTTTACAAGTTCTGTAGGCGTTCAAAGTGCCCCGCAGACGATCACGTTGACCAACACCGGCAATTACAGCTTGGCGTACGACGGAGTCTCGCTCGAGCAACCCAGCTCGGGCTTCTCTGAGACCAACAACTGCCCGGCCACGCTGGCCCCCGGAGCGTTCTGCCAATTCCAGGTAAGCTTTACTCCGACGGCCGCGACCACGTTTAGCTCCAGACTGTCCACAAACATACCCGCCGTCCCCGGCCTGTACTCCGTGCTTGACGGAACCGGTACCGCGTCGACAGCCACGCCAGTAATCTCGCCTTTGGCGACGCCCACTTATAACGCGCCGGTCGCAGTGGAAATTACCGATGCGACTCCAGGCTCGAGCATTCTCTACTCCACCGACGGAACCGTGCCCTCTGTCGCGTACAACGGACCGTTTACCGTGGCGACGAGCGGGACCCAGGTGCAGGCACTTGCCAACGTACCCTTCTCCTATTACACCACCAGTCCGACTGCCACCAGCACCTACACCATCCAACCGTACCTTGAGTTCGCGCCGGCAACTCTCGGCTCCACGCAACAACTTACCGCAACGTTCTCTCTCATGGGCAGCACGCCCCCCACGCCTGCGTTGCACTACGGCCACGACTACACAGCCGGAAGCATCACCTGCACGCCAACCGCCAGCACGCTGACTGAAGTCTGCACCGTGCCGGTCACGTTTGTGCCCACACTTCCGGGCGCGCGCAAAGATGCCCTGTTTCTGACCAGCGGCGGATCCCGCATTGCCACCGTGCTGCTCTACGGCGTTGGGCAGGCGCCGATGGGACTGTTCTTGTCGGGCATCGTCACCACGTACCAGCCAAACAATGTAGCGGGCGTTGACAGCCTGGCGGTGGATGACAACGACACGGCATACGTGGCAACTCCGATTCAGGGCCTCATCAGCGTCACCAAATCCGGCACGGTCACGACCCTTTTGCCGAAAACCACTGTTGGATCCAAGAGCAGCGTCGCAATCGATGGCGCGGGAGTCCTATACACCGTCGCCGTTGGCGGCGCCGGTATTACCTACGACACCGTGCAAGGCGTCCAGGGAACCTGGAATCTGCCCACGCTCCCTGGAAATGACCTCTGGGAAACAGGCACAGTCGGGAACACCGGAGAATCCTATGCGATCAGTGTCAGCGACAGCTCCGATGCTCCCTTCTTCTATGCGGTCAATCCCGACGGCACTTACCAGTCCACCGCACTCCCCGCAGCGTTTGAGGGCAGTCCCTATTCATCGGTTGAGTACGCCGCGGCCGTGGACAGCAGCGAAAATGTCTTCGCGGGCGGGGGGCCGAACCTCTATGAGATCGTTCCTCCCACCACCATCCCCTCTTCCACCATCAACACCGGAGGATCGAGCACCGGCCTCGGCGTCGATGCGGCGGACACCGTTTATCAAACCCTCCCCAACGGCACCGGCGTCGAACTATTGCCGACTTCATCCTACGGCACTGCCGTCTCAACCATCAGCCCGGCGAACCTCAGCAATCCAGGCAACTCTGTCGCCATCTTAGGCGTGAGTGTGGGCCCCGATGGAACCGTGTTCCTGACCGATACGAACGGGCTCCAGTTGATCAATCGGTCGCAAAGCCCCACCATCGATTTTGGGACGGTAAACGCACACACCACATCCGTCGCCCAGACCACAACGATCTACAACGGCGGCAATCTGCCGTTGAATATCTCAAGCATCGCCACTTCTACGCCCACCGTCTTCACCGTGCAGACCGCATCCTCAAGCCCCTGCGGCAACAGCATTGTGCTGCAGCCAGGTGCACTCTGCGAAGTAGCAGTTACATTCACCCCAAGCGGCGGAGGCAGCTTCTCCGACTCCATTACGATCACATCGAACACGTTGGGCGCCGCCGGGACTGCGCAAACCGTCGCGCTCACCGGCAATGGGAAGTCTTCGCTCATTGCACAGGCCATCAACTTTGCGCAGCCGGCGCCGGTCACATACGCTCCTGGCCTCACGATCACACTGTCGGCAACCGGCGGCGGCTCCGGCAATCCGGTCGTCTTCACCATCGCAGGCGGTACCGGTACGGGCACACTATCCGGAAACACACTGACTGTAACCACCGCAGGCAGCTTCGTCATCGACGCAAACCAGGCTGGGAATGCCAACTACACCGCAGCGCCTCAGGTGCAGCAGACTGCCGTTGTCAATCTGGCTGCGCAAGCTATCAACTTCACCCAGCCCACCACTCCCATCACCTACGCGCCCAGCCTGACCGTCTCCCTGGTCGCAACCGGCGGCGCTTCCGGCAACCCAGTCGTCTTTACCATCGACGGAACCAGCACCGGCGCCGGCAGCATCAGCGGGTCCACACTCTCCATCACCACCCCCGGCACCTTCATCATCGACGCCAACCAGGCCGGCAACGCGAATTACTCCGCCGCGCCCCAGGTTCAGCGCAGCCTCGTCGTCAACAAGGCCCCACAGGCCATCAACTTCACCCAGCCCACCACGCCAGTCACGTACAACGCTGGCCTGACCATCCCGCTGGTCGCAACCGGCGGCGCTTCCGGTAACCCCGTTATCTTCTCGATCAACCCGGCCAGCACCGCTACGGGCTCCATCACCGGCAGCACTCTAATGGTTTCCACCCCCGGCGCCTTCCTCATCGACGCCAACCAGACCGGCAACACAGATTATTCGGCAGCCACACAGGTTCAACAAACCATCACCGTCAATGCTCCGTCCCCGCAAGCTATCAACTTCACCCAGCCCACCACGCCCATCACCTACGCGCCCAGCCTGACCGTCACCCTGGTCGCCACCGGCGGCGCTTCCGGCAATCCAGTAGTCTTCACCATCGACGGAACCAGCACCGGCGCCGCCTCAATCTCTGGCAGCACGCTCACCATTACGAGCGTCGGCACCTTCATCATCGACGCCAACCAGGCCGGCAACGCGAATTACTCCGCCGCGCCGCAGGTGCAGCGCACAGTCGTGGTCACGCAGGCTCCGCAAGTCATCAACTTCAGCCAGCCCACTTCGCCCGTAACTTACTCCTCGGGACTCACCATCGCTCTCACTGCCACGGGCGGCGCTTCCGGCAACGCGGTAATCTTCACCATCGATTCCACCAGCACCGCATCCGCCACCGTCTCCGGCAGCACAGTCACCATCACCGGCGCCGGCAACCTGGTCATCGATGCCAACCAGGCGGGCAACACCGACTACTCCGCGGCGCCTCAGGTCCAGCGCACCGTCGTCATCGACGCGCTGCCAGGGGACTTCTCCATCTTCGCGAAGCCCGCCTCGCAGACGGTCAACGCCGGCACTACGGCCAACTACACCATCACCGTAGATGGCATCAACGCCTTCGCGAAGAACGTTGTTCTCTCTGTGACGGGATACCCGCTCGGCTCCACAGTCACCTTCTCGCCCCCACAGGTCAACCCCGGCGACGGCCCCGCAACCTCCGCGCTATCCGTGCTGACCCCTCCCGGCCTGTTCGCTCAGTCCCAGCCCGGCGCCAGCTTCTGGCCGGTGGCCACTCCCACTCTGGCGCTGCTTCTGCTGCTTCCCTTCCGCCGCTGGCGCAAGGCAGTCAGAGGCAGGCTGTTCCCGTTAGTCGCCGTCCTTGCTTCGCTCGCAACGGCTGCCGCCCTCACCGGCTGCGGCGGCGGCTTCGCCCTCCCGCGGATATCGCAGTCCTACACGCTCACCGTTACCGGCACCAGCGGATCGGATACCCACTCAACAACCGTGCAGCTCACCGTTCAGTAAAGGAGACACCATGCGAGTCAGGATCCAAATCATCTCCGCCCTGTTGTTGACCGTCGCCGTGGTCTCCGCCGCTGCACAGCGGCCTGCTTCCACCCCGCCTGCCGCTCAATCACCGCGCCGTGTCGAGTTGGCCCTCGACTACACTTACATCCACAGCAACGCGCCTCCCGGCGGTTGCGGCTGCTTCAACATGAACGGCGGCAGCGCCTCATTCGCCTGGCCTGTAAAGTCGGGCCAGGTTGCCATCGTCGCAGACCTCACCATCGACGGCTCCAGCGAAGCCATCGGCGCTCACAACTTCAACCTGACCCTCGGTACCTTCACCGCCGGTCCGCGCTACCTGCCGCCGGTCCATCGCTTCCCCATTCAACCCTTCGGCCAGGCCCTCTTTGGCGCAGCTCACGCCAGCGGCTCACTGGTAAAAGGAAGGACTCCCGCATACACGGACGCCACTGCCACCATCGCCCTCAATCTCGGTGGAGGAGCTGACCTCCGCGTCAATCGCACCTTCGCCATCCGCCTCGCTGAAGCCGATTATCTGCTCACCACCTTCAACAACGGCTCCAACAACCACCAGAACAACACCCGCCTGAGCTCGGGAATCGTCATTCACTTTTAGCTGGGTCCCACTCTCTTAGCTGGGTCCCACTCTTGTATCGCATTCTCCAACCAACCACCGAATTGAGCGCAGTCCAAGCTTTGTCGCCGTTTGCATTGTGAACAACGTAAACTCGAGCCCGAATCGCGAGTCCTCACCACCTCCTGAACTGTGGCTCTTTTCCAAAACCGGGCGCCATGGTTGGATTTGCCCAGGATTCCGAAACAAGGACCCCAGATGCCGATAAGGGATGCAACACAGGTTCGGTTGCTGGTGTGTTCTTTTCGCTGTTACGTCTTACAAGAACAAAAGCGAATTCTGCCAACGTAGTCGAAATTGTAGCGGTCAAAGCACACTGAAACAGTTCGGAGCCGCGGCTTTAGACGAGCCCGCTGCAACATATTGAATGAAAAACATTGATCCCCAATCGAGTCCAACACGATTCAACAAGTCGTTGAACCAGATTTGGGAGCAGATGATCTGCCCGACCTACGGCAACAGCACATTGAACACAAAGCAACGGGCCAATTCCAAAGCGGTTCAGATGGTAATGAGGCTCGAACACCCGCAAGCGGAGCCCGAGCGGATGGCGCCTGGTCTATCGTGATGCAGGCGGGGCGAAGCCACCTGATCGGGTGGCTTCCAGATGCATGTTCCTGCGGATTCTTCGGGAGCGGAATGGGACCAATTGGAAACAAAAGAATGGCGATCCCGCAACCTGACACCGCCGTTCATAACACACGTTGGCGAGGCCCAGGACTAGGCCTCTTTGTGCTCCAGGTTGAACCGGTATCCGATGCGAGGCAGGGTCTGAATATACTGCGGCTTAAGAGGATCGTCTTCAATCTTCTTGCGCAGTTGACCAACGTAAGTCCGCAGGTATTCAAAGTCATTTCCATGCTCCGGCCCCCACACCGATTTCAAAAGTTCTGTTTGCGGAATCGCCTCGCCGGCATGAATCATCAAATAATGCAGCATCTCGAATTCTTTGGGTGTTAGATGAATCGAATGCCCACACTTCTGCACCCGATATTTCACGGGATCTAGTTCCAGTTGGCCATGGCGAATCGCTGCTTCATTGGAGTTATCTCGAGCGTTTGATCTGCGAACTGCCGAGCGCAGTCGTGCCGTCAACTCCCGGAGCCGAAACGGCTTCGTGATATAGTCGTCCGCACCGGCATCCAGCGCCACTACCTTGTCGTCTTCGCTATCCATCACTGTCAACATCAGGATTGGCAACCGCGGAATCAAATGGCGGATGCTTCGGCAGGTTTCTATTCCGCCCATGCCGGGAATATCCACGTCCAACAACACTGCATCAATTTGGGTTACTCGAACAAGCGACAATGCCTCTTCACCCCTGGACGCATCGACGACGATGAAACCCATACCAGATAAAGTTACATGCAAAGCCCGTCGCAAGGAATTGTCATCGTCGACGATAAGGATGGTGCCGTGGCCTGAGCTAGCTGCTTCTGTTTTCAATGTCTCCTCCTTGAGTCAAGCGGGAGGGAAAGAGAGAAGGTTGTTCCTTCCTTCTGATCGCTAATGACCCACACGTGCCCGTGATGGGACTCCGCGGCCTTCCTTGCAACGGAGAGTCCAATGCCTGTACCGGAAACGGATTCCCGGAAGTCTTCTGCCCTGTAAAAGCGGTCGAATATCCGCTCCCTGTCTTCCATTCGAATCGGCAATCCAAAATTATGAACCGAGATAATCATCTCGGTATGACTGACTTGAACTCCAATCTTGATCGGCGTGCCTGGCGTCGAATATTTCCGGGCATTGTCGACGTACTGAGTGAGAATCATCGCTAGGAGCCCCCGGTCAACCCAGATAGCCAATCCCGGATCATCCACCGAAATCTCGATTCGGTCTCTCTCTTCTTTTGTCAGCTGGGTCGCCAATACCTCGGAAATCGATTCCTGGACATTCACCTCGGTTGCGCGAAGGCCAATCTGTTCGGATTCGAGCTTTGCGGTCGTTAGCAATCTTGTGCATAGTTCGCTCAATCGAACCGCTTCATCTTCGATCAGTTTGGCCAGGTCGCGTTGTAAATCGGTCAACCCGCCCATCTCAAGCAAACCGGAACTCGCTGTCTGGACTGTTGTCAACGGTGTCTTGAATTCATGCCCAAGCGCGTCCATGACCGCCGCACGCAACTGCTCGCCCTTTCTTGCCGCATCGGCTTTTTCTTCTTTCTCAAACCATTGGTGGCGATCGATGGCAATCGCCGAAAGCGACGCGAGCGCATCAACAACCAATGGACTCAACCTCCCACGCACGATCAGCGCCCCGACTGTTCCAGATGCCGCTTGCAAAACACGCTTCGATGTTTCCGACTCGCGATCATCTTGTCCCACATCGAGCAGAAGGCATTCCCGGGCAAGGTCTTGCTCGTCAGCGCCCCATTCGCCCACAGAATCCTGCCGCCCAAGATTCTTATCGAACAAGGCAACCGCGCGTGCGCCAAATATTCGCTGAATCAGAACCACCAACTGGGGTCCGGGCGGCTGATGCAGGTCCATCCAAAGCGAATCCCGGCTCAACTCATACAGTTGTCCCATCCAGGTTCGATGGAATGCCGCATCCCTTGCACTTCTTAACTCCTTGGCAGATAGCCTGCTGATTACAAGTGCCGTGACCTCAAACGTTGCAAGCGCCACCCAGTCCTGCTGATCCGTAACGTTGAAGCGAAAAAGCGGTGGCATGAAGAAATAGTCCAGGCAAGCCACGGCCAGAAGCGAAGTGAGGGAGGCCTGCCAGAAGCCGCATGATGAAGCCATCGCAACCACGGCAAGTAAATAGAGGCTGCTGATTGCCAGTAGATTAATCCGCAGGGTGAATGCGCAATAAGTCAACAGCGCAATTCCAACCGACGCGATCAGGCTTTGGCATAGGACCCGAAAGCCCCGCCGCGGCTCGATCCATCTCGATAAAAGTGGAACGCCCATCGTTCCAGCACCCTGCTCGAACAGTTGCGCCGGCCATAGTAACCGGCTCGATGCGTTAATAGTAAATTTCTCGCAAAGCTCGCGCGTCCCTCACCATCGCAAGAAACCTGCTGGCCAACTCCTGTATGCGATCTGTCTGGCGAAGATGCAAGGCCTCTTTTGGCAGCAATTCTCCGCCAACGCCGATGGCAGTTGCACCGGCAAGAATGAAATCGGACGCGGTCAACTGATTGACTCCGCCGGTTGCGATTAAGGGGATTTGCGGCAGTGGAACCTTCAGTGCTCGCACATATTGAACGCCACCAACATGACCTGTAGGAAAAATCTTCACAAAATCGGATCCGGCCTTCCAGGCAGCAATGACCTCCGTCGGCGTCAACGCCCCCGGAAGTACTACGACGTCCATCCTCTTTGCCTGCCCAACCACTTCCGGAACAAATCCCGGACTGGTTATGAATCTCGCCCCAGCATCAATGCACCGTCGAGCCGTTTCCTCATCGAGCACGGTGCCTGCGCCGACAGCCAGATCCGCATGGCGGTTTGCCAGATCGTCGATAATCTCCAGGGCGCCCGGTGTCGTCATCGTGATCTCTACAATTGGGATCCCCGATGCGTACAGCGTCTCCGCGGCGAAATTCGCAAGTTCGCGCGAATTCACACGTACCGAAGGCAAAATGCCGATCCTTTCAATCGTTGCGCGAACTTCTTCTCTCTTCATTGGCCTGGCGTCTCCGTATCGGTAATCGAATATACGACGTGGCAGCCGTTCTTCACAGCACGCATCTCTGTCATTGAATCTCCTCGTGTCCGACGGCAAGAGTCATTTGTCCAGCGGCCGTCATATACGCGCCGATGAGCTGCAGGTACGCCAGTTGAACAACCCGGTAGTCGCTCTGTGCATTGAGGAAGTCCATCAGCGATGCGCCGCCGTGCTCGTAGGCAAAAGTCACCGTGTCGCGCACATAGACTGATTGGTCCAGATACTGCGCCTTGTATGGCTTCACTAAGGCAATATTGCTGCGCACCAATTCGTACGCATCATCCACGTCGCTGAAGACCTGCGCCTTGGCTGCCTCGGCAGCCTGCTGGCTTCTGTCGATGTCGATCAGCGTTCGCTTCTTCTCGCCCTGGTTCTTATCGAATATCCGCAGTGGGATGCTGACGCTGAGGCCGAGTGTCTGGTTGCCGTTCGGGTTATTGGTCGAAGAGTTATAGGTGTACCAGGCGCCGAAAGTTGGGTCGGTCGAACCATTGGAAACAGCAAGCTTGTGATTAGTCTGCGATTGCTGAATGGTCTGGATTGCTGCCCGGAGGTCCGGCCTGTTATCCAGCGCAATCTGATGGTAATCGTTCAGGGGCTGCAGTTCCGGGCCCAGATCGAAAGTTCCAGTCACGTCGAACTGGTCAACCGGAGTTCTATCATCGAGCAGCAGCAGGAGCTGAATCTTCTGCTGGCGCAAATTGACGATTGCGGTTTCGATTTCCGACTCGTATTGCACGCGCTGAAGTTCGATCCGGGCGAGGTCGATCTTGGCGAGATCGCCGGCGTTGAAGCGGGCCCGGCTTATCTCGATGATTTTGTCGTAGTAATCGAGATCGGCCTTCGCAAGTTTGAGCACCGCCTTTGCCTGGAGGGTTTGCACAAAGGCCGACCGCAGGCCAAAGATCAGGTTGCGTTCGAGATCAACGTGCTGAGACTCGGTAATCTGCGTACCTTCCTTGGCGCTCTCCAGCCGCAGTTCCCGCTTGTGTTCGCGCTCGTGCAGATAACTGAAGTTGGGTTGTTCCGTTGTGCCTTTGAAAGGAGTCCAGGTCCCATTGTGCGAAGCGACTTGCGTGCCATCCGCCAGGATGGTGAACTGCGGATTGGGACGGAGAAAAGCGGTAATTTCCGCGGCCTTCATTTCTTGCACGCTAGCCTCATCCGCTTTCAGCGTAGGGTTGACTGCCTCGAACTTCGCCTTCACCTGATCCCACGTGAGCGGCTGCTGTGCGCCCGAGGAAGATGCGAGGCAGGTAATCCCAAGCGCACAACTGCCTATCGTTTGCGTCAAGACAAATACCCAACTAGCCTTCAACTGCCACCTCCGGTTTCGGGAGCTTGTCCCCTTCTCTCGCAATCCAGACATACAACGTGGGCAGAAGGAAGATGCTCAATAGGAGGTCGGACATCAATCCTCCTACAATGACGATGGCAAAAGGCCGCTGAGAGTCGGAACCGATGGCATGCGACATGGCGGCGGGAAGCAGCCCCAGGGTCGCCACCAGCATGGTCATCATGATGGGCCGAAGCCGCAAAACCGCGCCCTCGATCGCGGCGCCTTCCGGCGTATAACCTCGGGCTCGAAGCTGATTGATGTATTCAAGCATGATGACGCCTGTTTGAACCGAAACTCCAAAGAGCGCCAGGAAGCCGACCCCGGAAGATACGCTGAAAAATGTGCCGGTCACGAAGAGAGCGAGCAAGCCTCCAACGCGAGCCATGGCCACGTTGAGCAGGATCAGCAGCGCCCATTTGAAGGAACGGAACATGCTGTAGAGAATGATGAAGATCAAGAAGATCGTCAGGGGCAGGATGAGGAGCAGCCTTTTTTCAGCTCGCGTTTCGCTATCGTATTCCCCCGACCATTCGAGATGATAGCCATGCGGCAGCTGCACATTTTTCGCGATCTTGTCGATTGCTTCCTTGACCGTGGTGCCCAGATCGCGCCCACGAACCTCAAAGCGGATGGCCGCATAGCGGGAACCGCCTTCCCGGTAAATGTCGTAAGCGTCATCGCGAACCTGGGCTTTGGTCAACTGAGCCAGCGAGACGCGCTCTCCCGATGGAGCGAGAAGTCGAATATTCTGGATAGCCTCTTTGGTATCGCGATACGGTTTCTGATAGCGCACCACCACTTTGTAAACGGCCTCTCCCTGCAACACCTGGCTGACAGGATTACCGCCGACGGCGGTCTGGATGGCATCTTGTATATCGGCCACATTTATGCCGAAGCGCGCAGCCGCATGACGGTCAACGGTGAGATCGATATTCGGCTGACCCGTATCGCGTTGAAGCCCCAAATCCGTGACCCCGTTAATTTTGCCCATAACATCTTTGATCTCTTCGCCCTTTACCTCGAGAACGTCCAAGTCCGGCCCGTAAAGCTTGGCACACAATCCGCCTTTCGTGCCTGTCATCGTTTCATCCACGTTGTCCTCAATGGGCTGGGAGAAATTCCAGAAGGCCCCCGGGTTTTTCTCCACTTCGCGATCCATCGCGGCGATCAGCTCCTCTTTTCTCTGATGAAAGGCGGCGCGCCATTGATCCTTCGGTTTCAAGTCAATGAAGTATTCCGTGTTCCCGAATCCTCCCGTGTCGGTTCCATCGTCAGGCGCCCCGGATTGCGAGACGACCTTGGTAACCTCGGGGAACGAGGCGAAGATATAGCGGTTTTGCTGGGCGAAGCGCGTCCCTTCCGTCTCGCCTACGCTGTTGGCCATCGCGCCACGAGCCCAGATGGCGCCTTCGTCCAAATGGGGCAGGAACTCCGAACCAATCAGCCCACTGAATGTCAGGAAAAGAGCGACAGCAAGCGAAACCAGGCCGGCGCCGACGGTGATCCAGCGATTTTCAATGGCCCACTTGACCCCGCCCCGGTACCGATCCTTCAGGAACTCCATCACCGGATTGCGCCATTCCTTGACCCCATGCGGGAAGAGCAGGGCCGCAAGCACGGGCACAATGAAAATGGAGAATACGATGGCGCCGAGTAGCGCGAAGGCAACCGTCCAGGCCATGGGCCGGAACAAGCGTCCTTCGACTCGCTGCAGCGTGAAGATCGGCATGTAGGCGGTGATGATGATGGCGATGGCGTAGAAGACCGGCCGTTGTACCTCGTGGGCGGCGTCGCGGATCATCGCCAACGGCGTCTTCATGCTCATGGTGATGCGGCCCGCCTCGGGTGAACCGCTCTTGTGGTGACTCAAATGCCGCATGATGTTTTCCATCATGACAACCGCGCCATCGACAACCATTCCGAAGTCGAGCGCGCCAAGTGAAATCAGGTTTGCGGGAATATGGCTCAGATTGAGAAATATAGACGCGAAGAGCAAGGAAAATGGAATGGTGAGTGCAACAATGAAGGCTCCTCGAATATTGCCTAGAAAGAGAAACAGAATGATCGTTACCAGGATCATCCCCTCGGCGAGGTTATGCAGCACCGTGTGCAACGTGTAATGAAGCAGATCGCTGCGGTCGAGCATGGGAATAACCTTCACACCCTCGGGCAGGATGTGATTGTTGAGCTCGTCTACCTTTTGGTGAATCCCTTCGATCGTGGGGCCTTCTTCAGCCCCTTTGCGCATCAGCACGCCGCCCTGGATGACGTCAGGCTCATCTACAATCACGCCGTCCGGGCGATGGTCGGCCCTGGCCATGTGCCCCAGCCGGATTTTGGGGCCCCACTCCACGACCGCGATGTCCTTTATGCGAACCGGAGTCCCATTCGAGGTGGTTAGCACCGTGTCCTCGATATCCTGCACATTGCGATAGAGTCCGAGTGCGCGGACGTTCAATTGCTGCAAGCCCTCTTCGACGAAGCTGCCGCCGGCGTTCACGTTGTTGTTGGACAGCTGATTCTCCACCTGGCTGATGCTCAAGCCGTAGGAGATGAGCTTATTCGGGTCGATGCGTACCTGATATTCGCGCGCCGTGCCTCCGAAGTCGCTCACGTCCACGACGTTCGGAACCTTCCTGAATTCCTTGTACAGAGTCCAGTCTTCGATGCTCCGCAAATTCATCAGGTCATGCGCCGGATTCGTGCTCCGGATTGTGTACCAGTAAATCTGGCCGGTCATGCTCCAGTCCGTACCGATTTGAGGCTGCACGCCCGTCGGCACACTCACCTGCGTGAGCCTTTCGAGCACCTTCTGGCGGTTCCATTCGTTGACCGATTGGTCGTCGAAGATCAACGTAACCAGGGAAAGACCAAAAATCGATTCCGACCGAACCGTCGTCAGATGCGGAATCCCAAACATCTGAATTTCGACGGGAACCGATACTTGCTGTTCCATCTCTTCTGCCGAGCGTCCGGACCACTGGCTGATGATGGTCACGTAGTTATCGGCGATGTCCGGATAAACCTCGACGGGCATATTGTGAAAAGACACCGCCCCCCAGGCGAGCAATAGCACCCCAATAGCCAGCACCACGTACCGGTTATTGAGGGCAAAATCTACGAGCGCGCGAATCATGGCCTGTTCCTCGAGTCCCGGAGTTGAGCGTTATTCATTGTCGATTACATTCTGGAGATTGACCGCGTTTGTTACTACCTGCTGGCCCGGCTGCAACCCGGATAGAATCTCCTGCATATTGCTCGGCAACTGCTCGCCACTGACGACCTGAATGCGCTTGAACTTCTCTTGCGCAGGGACGAAGACCCAATCGCGGTCGTGCAGGTGCACGATCGCGGACGCCGGGACAGACGTGTAGGACCGCTTCTCCTTGCCAAACAAAGTGGCCGTGCCGTACATGCCCGGCCGCATCGTCCCGCCCGGATTGGCCAATTCGATACGGACCTTCGCTGCGCGGATATTCGGGTCGAGAATCGAGCCGATGTTGCTGATCGTGCCCTTGAGAATCCTGTCCGGATACGCGTTCAGCTTGATGTCGGCGGGTTGCCCGACGCGCACGTTGGCCATGTCGCTTTCGTAGACGTCACAGACCATCCACACGGTGGTCAGGTCCGAAATAGTGAATGGGCTCGGCGTGGAGTAGGCCTGCACCGACGCACCGTTCGTCACTTCCTGATCGGTGATCACGCCGGAAACCGGGGCGATGATATCGACTATTCCCTTCGGATCGTCGGGATCGCTGCCGAGCAGGCGAAGATGCTCAGTGGCGGTGTCGAGGGTGGCCTTGGCGTCGTCCTCGCCGTCTTGCGCGACCTCCAGGTCTCCCAGCGCTATCGCCCCATGCTCGTATAACTGCTTCGCTCGATCCAATTGCTTGCGCGCAAGCAGCTCGTCGGAGATGGCCTTGCGGTAGGAGTCGAAGCCTCCCGATATGTCGTCGCTGCGAACACGCAGCAAGGTCTGGCCCTTCTTTACCGTGTCGCCCAGGCGAGCGCGAATGTCCACAACCCGGCCCGAGGCAAGCGAAATCACCGGAACAGTTCTCGCGATGTCCGGAATTACAGTGCCGGTCACGAACAATTGCGACTGGGCTTGGTATTCGGTCGCCGTTACGATCGGATACCGCTCCGGATGCTCGACCGCGAAAAAGGAGACGTCCACTCCGGAAATCACCTTGGCCGGAGGCGGCGCCTCGGCATCGGCTTGCACCTTGTCGCTCTTGCAACCGCTCACGATCAAAGATCCGGCAAGGAACATGAGAAATAGGCCAAACCCAAAACGATTGCTTTTCATATGATTTCCGTACCCCTTTTGCAGCTCACGCCTTTCCAGACGGCTTTACAGTTGGCGAACTCAGCTCAACATCAAGAAGTTATGTTGCTCTAAGTGTCGCTGTAGCATTCATACGTGTGGAAACGTAAAGAAACCATAAGAGAGTTGGTTGGCAATTGGTAAGTTATCAAGGAGACTGGGACGCGCGTTCTGGACATACTCCGTCCTCAACACAGATGGCAACTCGGCGAAGGCCAATCATTAGGCCTGATGACCCAATAAGTGACAACCTGGGTTTGAGGGCAATCATGGAAGGATGATTGTTGCGCAAAATGTGTTCTATTCCATGAGGCGCGCACATCGCATAGGACGATCTATCCCAAGCAACAATGCGCGGGACGATAACTCTCAGCGTCTTACACGCGAGGTCAATCGTCGACTATCTCGAAATGTCCGGAATCCCTTCAGATACCCAAGCTCCCGCTTTGCCGGCAGGAGGCTGAGAGCTGCTCGCAGCGAAAGATGAGTCGGCCCGTTGGGGCAGCACCGGAGACATCGAGGACTCCGGCGCTGCTTGTTCGACCCGCCGATGTCGGCCGCGCATTCATCGCCGACGATCCAACGGTGTGTACGGTTAAAACCGGACCATGATGGCAATCGTGCTAACGGTCTGATTCGTGCGCAAATCTGGCCACCAGATGGCGCTGGCATTTGCCCCAGTTCCGTTCCCCGAGCCGTAACAAGTGGATTCGGCTAAGCTGAGACTTCCGTAGCCGTAACCGGATGGAGCACCGTTCGCGCAGGCATACTGCGTAGGTTGGCCATTGTTCAGCGGAGGACCGCCTGCAAACGCTGGAGGTGTAATTCCGCCGCGGCCGGTCCAATACGGCGTATCGGAGTAGCGATAGCCAGACTCAAGCCGGAACGTGATGAACTGGCTCGGCATGTAGTCGAAGGTGATGGTCCCGTCATGCATCTGGGCGCGGTCCCCGCCATTTTCAGTATAGTAAGGGGTGCCGGTGATTGCGGTAGCGCCGTTGATGGGAGGCAGCAGGGTGAGGTAACGCCCCGGATTGTTCATCAGTCCGCCGCCGAGCGTAACCGCATAGATATCCTTCTTGAACCAGAATCGGGCATAGGACATCGTGCCGATGAACATCTGCTTGGGCCTGCCATCATGGCTGTTGTGGCAGTTGACGCCGCCGGCATAGGTATCGGATGTCCCCATCTCCGGCGAGAGGCCTTTCGGATTGTAGTAGCCGACAGCAGGTCCACCGCCGTATTCACAACCTGCATCGGCGGTCACCGTGAAGGCAGCCTTGTCGAGGAAGGCCTTTGGCTTGTCGTAGTACTTCACCTGGATGCTGTCATCGGTGTGGATGCGCGAGCGGCCGGGATAGCCGATGTCGTCTTCGCCTAAGCCGTAGTTGTTAAACACCAGGTCAAGGTACGGCGTGGGGCGCCACAGAATCTGACCGCCCAAGCCCGGCTTGCCGTTGGGGCGCGCATAGGTCTGCCAGCCATTGATGATCCACGGCTCGATCTTCAGCTTTGCTGTTGGGAAGTATTGGATGCGAAGACCGTTAAAGAACCACGGCGTGTTAGACGAGACAAACGAAGGCTGGTAGGTCCAGTTGTCGAAGTTGTAGTAGCTGAAAAGACCGATGTATGAAACGAAGATGCCAGCATCCACATTGATGCCGTGGGCTTTGTCCCAGTGGTACCCGCCCCAGGCTTCGGAAACGTACTTGTACGCTCCAGCTAAATCCCATTGGCCGCGGCTTGGGCTGGCGTCGTTACGAACCGTGGTCGTGGCGAAAAGGCCATCCATGGTGAGGATGCGCCCCCTGACGTTAGCGATGCGGATATCGCCGCCAGCGCTGATCTGCTCAAGTTGCCACTCGTCGGAGCGAAAAGTCTCGGTTGATCCACCCAGGCTGTCGTCTTTGGGATGGTTGTAATCTAGCGAATAGTTAGCATCCGCACGGAACTCGGGGGTGAAATACTTGGTGCTCATCGGACTGTCCACTGCATGCCCGTTGCTGTTCAGCCAGGTCCAGTCGCCGGGGAATGACTCGCCCTTGGTGGTGACCTGGGCCGCGATCTCAGGAGGCGCGGGGGCTGCAATCGCGGGAGTAGCCGCTGCTTGCCCGTAGCTCGGTGAACCGTCAGCATCGCTCGACTCCGCCATACGCAATGCACCCGCGTCGTGCTCCGCGGAAACAGAATCGCCGGTCGCGTGATCCGTATCGAGGTCGGCCTCCAGCTTCCCCATACGGGCTTTCACTGCCGCCTCGATTTGCGCCATTTGCGCGAGTTGCTTTTTCATCTCCGCAAGCTCTTTGATGACCGCATCATTCTTGACCGGTATTGCGACAGTAGGAGATGCGGCGCTGGCTGAACTCGAATTGGGCGCTGCGGTCGTCGCCGCGGAGGCATTATTGGTTGCGGCCGAAGTTGGTACGGGCGTCTCGCTCGCGGTCGCGCCGGGACCCGTTGCCGGCACTTCCAAAGCTGCCAGACCGACCGGAGCGGTTTGTGCCGGAGCCGTCTTGGCGACTGCCTGCGGTATGAGATTCTTCTCTGAGCGCGGTGTCGTGCTTTGGGCCCTGCACGCAAGTGGCGCGCCGAATCCGCAGATCGCAACACCGAATAAAATGACCATCCTGGAGTTAATTTGCATGCGTGTTTGATCTCCTCGACGCCTCGCGCCGATGGGTTAAGAAGCGTTGACTCTAACTGAGTAGTAACTGGTTGCGTCCGCTCCACTCATTCCAAAGTTTTACGCGAAGAGACATAAGACTAACGTAAAGACAATACCGATATTTGCTAAGACATTAACAAGGCGACTTATAAGCCGCGACTCGCCGCCGCTGTTCCTTCGCGGAGAAGAAACGGCTCATCTACTCTTTTGATTCCAGATTATCTGTAACATAACTCCGCAAGTGTAAGGGAGGCATGAGGGAGACCTAAAATGATCATGGTTTTGTGGGGCCTCCAACGAGGCGCTGCCGAGCTTTTTCTTTCAGGCTATTATCGTCGCAATTCGATTCCAATCGTTGTACGTCATGAGTCGGGATGAATAGGGGCTTTCCTCACGTGGCGCATCGTTATGCGATGTGCGACCCAAATGATGCCGCGGTTTTCTGTTCCCAAAGACGATCTCGATTGGAGCGCCGACGCATCGGCGATGCAGGAACTCGCGGTTCCTTGGTGGTTGAGCCGAAGCACGAGTCCGATGCTGCCAGCCTCAAACATGATCATCACCCCTAAGCCAATGAGGACGAACGGGTTGATTCGATTGCCGTAACGGCGAATCTCAGCTCCGAATGCGGAGTGAAAGACCAGCCAATGCGCCAGGAAGCGCCACAGGCCGGTCAAGGCCAGGAACACCATCGCCAACACTCCGATCGCGTAGCCCGTTTGGACTGCAAGAGTCGGCAAATACACTCCGATGTTGTCCGAGCCGTTGGCCGTAGTGACCAGGGCTACGGTCGCTCTGCATCCCCAAGCCTCGAATGGTAGTCGGAGACCACCGTGTGCTTAAAGGCGTGCGTTGGGCTGTTGTCGGGAAGGGGCCATCGAACTCGGAACTCTCAACAGCTGTTAAGTATCCACTGAAAGGTGATTTCCGAGATGCCGATCATTCGCTCGGAACGACGCGGAGGTTTTGGTAGACGTTCGAAATGCGGGGCTTCACAAAGCTGGCGGGGCTAACGCGGAATAGGTTTTTGTGCGGCATTTCGATGTTTCTCACTCGTGTGTCGGCGGAAGGAACTGTATTCAACCAACGGATTCCCCTCCCTTATGCTCAGAGCGAGTCCAGTGACGCAGTGATTGCCTGCTCGTTCGATGTATCCGGGAAACGTCTGCCAGCCCATTTTCCAATCATTCATGGCAGAGTCTCAGATGCTCGAGGCTAACTTGCATCTGAGACTCCGCACCCTGCTGACTGTTATTTGACGATGAATTGAGCTGTTGCTGATTCGGTGATTGAGCCGGAGACGCCGGTGAAGGTGATAGTGTAAGTACCCGGCTTGGCCTTTGGTTGGAAGAGAATGCCCGAGATCGCGAAGGCTGTGCCGTTCACCTTCACAGTCTGTGGGAAGTCGACACATTCATTGCCCGTTGGACCGCCGGTGCACGTCAACTTGACGTTGCCGTTGAAGCCTTTGACCGACTTGAGCTCAAGGATGAATACCCCAAGCTCTCCTCGATTAACGGTCTCCACGGCGGGAATCGGGGTGATGGTGAAGCTGGCGGTCTGCGTCGAAGTCACAGAGAAGCTTTGGGAAACCGATGCTGCCGCAGCGAAGTTTGAGTTGCCGGGCTGCGATGCCTGGATGGTGCAGGTCCCGGCCAGGATGAGGGTTGCTGTATTCCCTGAAACGGTGCAAACAGACGAAGTGAGTGAAGCAAAACTCACCGCAAGTCCAGAGCTGGCTGTCGCAGTCAGACTGACTGGCGTGCCAACAGTCTGTGCCGGAATCCCGTTAAACGTAATGGTCTGGCTGGCCTTGCCGACCTGGATTGTCTGCGATACAGGTGTGGCGGCGCTGTAATTCGCGTTCCCCGCCTGGGAGGCGGTTACCGTGACCGTGCCGGCGCCGGTGATGGTGAGAGTTGAGCCGCTGATGCTGGCGGGACCAGTTACACCATAGGAAACGGCGAGCCCCGAGGATGCTGTTCCATTCAGCGTATATGGGCCTGCGGCGCCATAAGTCGCCGTCGCGGGCAATCCAGTGAAGCTTATGGTTTGGCTGGCCTTGCTGACCAGGATGGTTTGCGATACTGCCGTGGCTGCGCCGTAATTCGCGTTCCCCGCCTGGGAGGCGGTTACCGTGACCGTGCCGGCACCGGTGATGGTAAGGGTCGAGCCGCTAATGCTGGCTGGACCACTCACCCCATAAGAAACCGTGAGCCCCGAGGATGCTGTTCCATTCAGCGTGTATGGGCCTGCGGCGCCATACGTCGCCGTCGCGGGCAATCCAGTGAAGGTGATGGTCTGGGTGGCTGCGCTGACGTTGATGGATTGCGAAACTGAAGTGGCTGGGCTGTAATTCCCG
>Ga0302265_1000273_pt1 | contig 36683 bp, 31 predicted proteins | sample III_Bog_E1_1_FD_194556 | JGI IMG/M metagenome (GOLD analysis project Ga0302265, IMG submission 194556) | Peat permafrost microbial communities from Stordalen Mire near Abisko, Sweden - III_Bog_E1_1 | ecosystem: Environmental > Terrestrial > Soil > Wetlands > Peat | place: Sweden: Abisko...
CATGACAAATGGCTTCCAACGCCGCCGCCGATTCGGGAGCCTCCTTTTGCGTCGCGGCCAGCACCAGCGACCAGCGCGTGTGTGGAAAAATCCGTGGCGCTTCGCTGGATGAGGTCAGGCTGCTCATAGGAAAAGAGTATCCAGATGAATTACCGGAAACGAGGTGCTTGTTACACAAGAAATGTGAAAATTTTTCACTTTGCCTCCGATACCCATGTTGCGCCTAACCTTTTTCCCACAAAAAAGAAGTTTTATATTTGCCCCCGCGCCTCAATGATGAGGGCGCACTCAAACAACTGCGGTGTACTGCAACATGCCGCCCAGCGTCCTGCGCGCCGCCACGGGAATCAGTTTTGAATCCATTCCCAAAGGATTAAAATGTTCCGTGCGAAATGAAGAAAAATCAAATGTGGCTTTGACAAGATTTGAACTGTTTGGAAAACCGGCCCAGCCCTGAGCGATTACCGCCGGTAACACTGCTCCGCAATAGCACAACTCCAGCCGAGGCGACAAGCTTGATTGGATGCCGCGGTCATCACGGCAAAACGATACGCGCGCGAAAGAACTGGCTCGTAGTCGAAGCGGCGTTGGTAACCCAAACCGTCCTGGTGAGCAGCGGGTTGGTGCCAATCGCCTGCCAGGAACTCATCTGGTTGGTGGAACATTCAATCGCCACGGTCACATTTGTCGAGCCGGTGATGTCAAAATAGAACTGCCCGTTCGCGGCCTGGAAGGTTTGTTCGCCCAGGCGGATTGGCATTGCTGGCGACACGTTGCCGGTAATCAGATTGGCGAAAGCCAGCATGGTGTTGATGATCGTGCTGGCCAGATTCGTATTATAAACGCCATTGGCCATCACCGGGTAATGATTATATCCCGCCAACGGATGCAATTCGTTATAGACTCGAGCCACCGTCAGATTGGAGGCCAGATTTACGCTGGTGGCATACGGCACCACCGTGTCAGCGGTGCCGTGGATCAGGCACGTCGGCGGGGTCTGCGCCGTGACCGGATAGAGATTCACCGGATTCACCCCGCTGCCGTAAGGCGGCAGACCGCCCCACAACGCGATACAGCCCAGGAACGGATTATTATTTGTGCTTTGATAAGCCGCATTGATCGCCAGACCGCCGCCGGCCGAGTCGCCGGCAATCACCACCTTGGTCATATCCACGCCATAGTCCGCGCGATGCACCTGAATCCAGCTTAATGCCGTCAGGACATCCGCCATCGCCATGTCTATTTCCGGCGTGCAACCGTCCGAACAACCCGGCCACAACCGATAATTAATGGAAAAGGCGGCAAAGCCATTTGTAGCAAAGGCCGTGGCCATGTCCGGATAGAAATTACCCTGCGCCGGGGTGTATCCCTTGTCGCCCGCCCCAAACCCGCCGCCGTGCGTCAGGATTACCACCGGGCGATTCGTTTGCGGGCCGTTAAAATACGCATCCAAAGTCAGCGACACGTTGGAACCGGTATAATCCACCGCCGCGCCATACACGAGATTGGATTCCACCGTGACCGTCTCTTCCGCGACTGCAAAATCAAGGCGCAGGGTCGTGGCCAGCAAACCAATCAACAGCAGCTTGCCCAAGCGTCTCCAGTTTTTATTCATAATATGAGCGCGGGTTGAGCATAGTTTAACCATGCCTCCAACAGGGCGGTTAAAATCTAATCCGTGCGGACAAGTTGCAAAGCGGGTGGATAATTGTAAATAATCAATTCACCGCACGACAACGTGCCGCCCAGCGCGCCGCCACGGGAATCAGTTTTGAATCCATTCATTCACTATTTGTTTGATACGCTTCTGATTCTTTTAGTTAAATACGAAAATCAGCAGCGGCACGTTGCGTCAATCAGCAACGCTTGTGGCTGGTCGCAGCGGCCACACATGGACTTGCTGACGGCTCGTAACACGCGGTGGAACTTACCAACGACCAAAAATGATATTCGACCGATTTTTCAGATTAAACCCAGCGCCGCCCAAGCCAGATTCACTTCAAATCGGGGCGAGATCGGTGCCGCTTCAATTCGTGCACCATCCCCGCGCCCGTCGTTATCTTCTGCGCCTGCGGTCAGATGGCGTTGCCAGAGTCACAATTCCACGCCGAGGTTCCCTTAAAGCGGCCAGAGATTTTGCTCTTCGGAACGTAAACTGGCTGGAACAACAATTCAAGCTCCAGGCAGATCGCCCAAAATTGGCTTCTGAATGGAGGGCGGGGACTGAAATTTATTTCCGAGGTGATTTGTTTCGGATTGAGACTGAAGCCGACAAAATTCGGTTTGGCACCGAATTGGTCATCGCCGATCAGGCCAATGACGTTAAACCTGCACTGCAAAAACACCTTCGTAAGCTCGCTCAATATGAACTGCCTGCGCGGGTTTTAGAATTGGCATCGCTTCATGGCATAGAAGTGACTCGCGTTTCAATCAGGAATCAAAAATCCCGCTGGGGTTCATGTTCGCGAAGAGGGACAATTTCGCTAAACTGGCGGTTGATCCAAGCCCCGGAATTTGTGCGCGATTACATCATCTTGCATGAGCTGGCACACCGCAGGCAGATGAATCATTCGGATAAATTCTGGCACGAGGTGGAACGGTTGTGCCCGGATTATTTGACGGCGGAACGATGGCTGAAAGCCAACCAGTCAGTCCTTCGATGATAGTTTGCGTCAGCTTCCATTTGGACATGGACGCGTTCTATGCTTCCGTGGAACAGCGCGAGATAAATGCAGCGCGTCTGAAGCTGTTGACATAGCTGGAATTTTGTTGCCCAATTCCTCAAACATTCTTTTCAACGGGCTGTTTGGCCACGTAAATCTGAACGGTTGGCAATGAAGCTGCTGATTTCACTACCGTTGAGGTATGGAAGAATTGATTTCAACCTTGGTTCCGCCAAAACAGCAGGCCCACGCGCAACGGTTGCTGGACGACCCCGGCTCGCGGAAACTGATTCGCCAGCAATTAAGCCAGATGGCGGAGGATAACGCCGGCTTGGTTCCGCAAAAATCGTTCAGTTGGATACTGTGCAAGCTCTCCACCTTTGGGGCCGAAGAAACGGACACGCTCCGGATCTATGAGGCATTTTTATCCCAACTGAACCAATTGGGACAGTTTTGCCGAATTTTGTCCGGCAACGGTGACCAATGCAGATATGATCCGCCGGCAACCATCGCCAACCGGATCACAATCGGCCTCGGCCTTTTCTACGAAGAGGCGGCGCGCCGACATCAGCGCCGGGCCGCGCCTTCACCACAATTTTATCAGCAGACGGCAATCAATTGTTTTGCGGTGACGGGCTACAAAACCATCGCCATCCAATTGCCGGAATGGCTTGAATTCTTGCAAGCCAACTTCGTGCCGCCCAAACTATAGGTCTTGGCCGATGGCGGTGTGATGAGTCGTGGTCGCTCCGGCCGAGTGAAAGCCGCCCGCTTTGATTCAGTTTACCAGCGATGGCCATGGAAGGTGTGAGCCGGGCGATAATTCCAGCCGCCATGAACCCAGACATAATGCATGTTGCGGTAAACCCAATAACCCGGTGCCCAGACGTAATCCACGCCGGGGCAGGCGGAAACTGTTTCAACACAGGGAGCCGGCACGGTCGGAGTGGCCACTACCACCGGACTCGCATAAACCACCGGCAGCGGCAGATTCACGGACAGTCCGAAGCTGACTCCGGCGTTGGCAGACACGGCAGCCGCACCGACAAGCGCGGCCAGTAGGAGAGTTTTCGTTTTCATAATGATTGTGTTTAGTTTATTTTTTAGTGAGGCGTTTTGCCCCATATCTAAGTGGACGATCAAGTAACCAAACGGTTACATGATTGCGGAAATCGCATAACATTTTACGGCAACGACTTAGCGCACATCTTCAACTGCGCAAATATTGCAGCTGGGGTCATAATCTTCATCGCGCAAAACCTGCACAGGCGATAATCAAGAAATTCATCGTTTGTATCGCGGTTGCTTATACCACGCTGCCTTGTTCAATCGCGGCGATACTCTGGACATCAGACCTATGACGTGGACAATACGTTTAATCACATTCTAATTGTGCGCTGGAAATCGTTGGACTATTAGCCGTGAGCCCCCAATTACATCGCTGGCTGTAGCCTTGGGATTACAAGCAGGTGTGGGTCCTCGCGGAACTTGTGGTAGAACCAAATCCTTGCTTTAATCATACTTTGGGCCTTCCAGCCCCGATTGATTAGCTGTTTTGGTTGTGACCCATTTACCGATGTGTCGTATAATTTACCGGTAAAATGAATAGGTTCGTGATTAAATCCTTGATGCGGCATCTTTCCAGCGTGGTCTGGGCGACCAGCTTGGGAGTGCTGTCGCTGTTCTCGGATGTGAGTTTCAAGGTGAGTGCGGCGGTAGTTTTTCAAGCGGATTATAGTGGCACGGGCGGATCGGAGGGCAGCACCACCAACATCGTCACCTTTGGCGGCGGATGCACCGGACTTTTCAGCAACGCCTATCAGGTCGTCCAGATCAGCGGGACGCAGCCGTTCAACTTGACCAGCAGTAACTATTTGAATGTCCACTGGAATCAAAATACCGGTGGCACTTTTCTTATCTACACACCGGACAGCGCCAGTAATTCCTTTGCCAGCTTGGTCGGTCCGAACATCACCAATAATGGTCACGTTTACATGAACTTGAACGGTGGCTTTGACCTGTTCATCCGGCTGAACGTGGCGGATACGAACGATTACGGTTCCGGTGCAGGCCGCTCCGCTGCTTGGCTCGGGGCGGAAAATTGCGATGGCAACCTCATCAATGGAACCTCGGGTCTGGGCGTGTATTTGTCCGGTCTGAGCTATGGAGCACTTCGCCTCCAGTTCACGGCGGGCAATCCCAATGCCATCACCAATTTCACCAGAATCTTTGGCGCGAGCGGTTCCACCAGCCCGTCGGTGGGGACGACGGCGATGATCTATGGCGACAGCGTGGCGAATATGTTCACCATACCAAATGTCTGGCACGTTGGTTTTACTTTCAGCACGGACACCAACGGATTGATCACCATGAAATCGTTCGGGGTGGCGGGGATGGGGCCGATTGACACGACCTCCACTGCCAATGAATTGTATGGCGCGACGTTCAGCTTTGACGCCACTTATGCCGGATCTAATCCACTGGGCGGCCCTTGGTATCAAAGCGGCTATGCCTCGGCCGGGGTGGATTGTGATTATGACCAGATGCGTTTGTATAAAAGTCCGCCGACCAATTTCATTGGGTTGTCCACCAACTCCAACGCACTTACAGGACCGAACGTGAACATTGCGCCGATGACGTGGATTCAGCGGTCGGACTGGATCAATGTCATGAACGATCCGGGCATCGCCCATCATGCCGTGGGTGACGGAACCAATGACGACACGCAGGCCATCCAAGACGCCTTGAATTTGGCCTCGCAAGTGGGGTTGACCCTAAATGGCTACCCGTTGACCACCAACCAGACCACGGTGTATTTGCCGCCCGGCACCTATAAAATCAGTTCGACCTTGACGTGGGACACCGGCGGTTACGGCATCAATGGCACGGCGTTGGTGGGTTGCGGCAGCAACACGACGATTGCCTGGTATGGATCGCCGGGCGGCACCATGTTTTTTTCGACGGGAGTAAACCACGCCCGTTATGTGGGCATTCGTTGGGATGGCCGGAATCTCGCGGCCAGCGGCGTGGTGCATCAAGTCCAGAATGTGCCCGGCGGCGGCTTGCCGGAAGATCCGGTGCGGCATTGGAACGAGGCGTTCCTGAATTTCACCGGCGTGGCGCTGAATTTCACCAACCGTTCCGGCAATGAATGGACCGGCGGCTGCGAGATTTGGAACTGCCTGTTTTACAATTGCGTTTGTGGCTCGCAAATCGGGCTGAACTATCCGAACGATTATGAATATATGTTTGAAGGTTGCGAATTTGAATCGTGCGGAACGGGCATTGACTCGCACGGCAACGTGGCGCAGATGACTTATGACACGCATTTCGACCATTCCAGCGTGGCGGACATGATCAGTGCCGCTCCCATTCGCGCGCGGCACTGCACTTCCACGGGTTCGCAGGCGTTCATCACCATGCCGCCCTATACCGGCTATGCGGGTCAGATGCATGTCATCCAGGACTGCTGGGTGGATTCGTGGAAGAATCTCGGCGCGGGACTGAATAGCGGCGCGATCACGCTCGGCGATGTTTTAATGGCGATGATTTTTGACTGCAAGTTCAGCCATCCACCCAATAACAACCCGCCGATCAATTTGAATTGTTTCAGCGGTGGAATGCTCAGCGGCGCGGCCAATTTGATCGTGGCCAATAACTCGTTTCCGGGAATCAGCAATCAAACGAACTTGGTGCAGATTTCCGGCAAGGGAATTTCCTTCAACGTGACCGCCATCAATGTTGCGCCCGCAAATTCAAATGTCGGCATCACCACGACGCTCAGTTCGCCCAACCAGGTGTTTCTGAATTCCGGACCGATCAGCGATGGCGCGGCGGTATTGGATGTGACCACGCCACCTTACAATGCCAAACGCGATGCCAGCGCGGACGCGGCTCCCGCCATCCAGCAGGCGATCAATGATGCCAAGGCGGCCAATAATGGATCCATTGTTTATATGCCGACGGGCTATTACCTGATCGGCTCAACTCTCAACGTCACTGGTGGCAACTATACGATTCAGGGAGCGGGCTATTGGACACAGCTTTGTTGGACGGGAGCGGATGGCGGCGCCGTGTTTTCCGTGAACACGCCCGCGAACGTCCGGCTGGAGCAGTTCATGACCAAGATTCCGTTCATTACTGCGCCCCAGTCTGCGGGAATCACGGAGACTGCGACTGGTGCCAGCCAGTTGATGCTCGATAATGTCCTTTATTTCCGATACGGCCCCGGCGGTGTGATCGGTGCGGCGCCACCGGCCGGATTCTTTCCTTACCGGTCGAATCCTTACCAGAACTTCATTTCCTACACCACCGGTCAAGGATTGGTGCTGACCAATCTGGCCAGCGGCTCCCAAGTCTATTTGGGATATTCGGAGGGGCCGTTGACGATCCATGATTGTGGCCCGGCGGAGATTTTGGGCAACCATGTCACCGGTGGCCGAGTTTGGGTGGATGGGGCCACCAAGCCCAAGAGCGGATTTCTGGGTATTCTCTATGCGAACATGGGAATTGGCTATGCCGACCAAGCGACCAATCTGTTCGACTTGAACATCAGGGACAGTCAGGATTATGTGAACGCCGATTACTACGATGAACAGACTTTGAATAATCTGGACTTGGACGGCGGCGCGGCCCCGTGGCCGGGACGGGTGACGCTGCAGGCGTTCAGACAACAGGACTGGTCAAATTCGGTGGCGGTGACGGTGAACAATTACCACGGCTGGTGTTTTTACGGTCCGCAGAATTTTGCCAATAACGTCAATTTTCTCGGTGCGCCCATTTACTCCTATGCCCCAGTTCAGATCACCCAGACGGGAACCAATGCGTTCACACTCATCCTGCCGGTGGACAATTTCTTCGCTGCTGCGCCCGACATCATCACAAATGCTTCCTGCCACCTGATTCAAATATTAAATCAGACCACTGCGACCGATTACACCAGCTTCACCATACTGCCGGACACACCAGACCCGCTGACAGGTGCTGATTATGCAGCCATCAGCGGCGGCCTGGATCACTTACGGCAACTGGGATTGGAAGACTTGAAGTTGATTCGTGGGCTGCTGCCCGCAACCCTTTCGATCAATCTGACCAATCGGGAATTGACTGTCACTTGGAATTCGGCACCGGGAGCGACCTATCAATTACAGAGCTCCACCAATTTACTGGGTGCCAACTGGAGCAATGTATTGCCGCCAGTGACTGCCAACAGTCTGACCACCAGCCAAATCATCGCAATCGGCGGCGTGTCACAGCAGTTTTATCGCGTCGCCCTAGTGAATCCCTGAACTAGGCTATTTGCGACTATCATCCCCAAAGGCGAAACTTGTTAGGCATCATGGTTGCAAGAAGCCGGTCGTATTGGAACACCTAAACATGCTGAAGCGAATGGGGTGAACACCCCATGTTCTTAGCTAGTTAGAACTCTATCATTAATTCATTCGTGGGCTCAAGTCCCACTTCAAGCAACCATTAAGAATTTATGATCAACTACCAACTTCTTGGAAAAACCGGGCTGCGCGTCGCCGACTTATGTCTGGGAACAATGACCTTCGGCGACGAATGGGGCTGGGGTTCCACCAAGGATGAAGCCCGTAGAATATACGATCACTATCGCGAACAGGGCGGCAATTTCATTGATACCGCCAATATCTATACGAATGGCACCAGCGAAAGATTTGTCGGCGAATTCATAGCGGGACATCGGAGTGAGGTGGTGTTGGCGACCAAATATACCAACACCGCCGCGAGCAATAATCCCAATGCCGGAGGCAATCAGCGCAAGTCCATGATGGAGGCGGTGGCGGCCAGTTTGAAACGGCTTCAAACCGACTACATCGACCTCTACTGGATGCACGTTTGGGATCAAATGACCCCCGTCGAAGAGGTCATGCGTGCTTTCGACGATCTGGTGCGTCAGGGCAAAGTGCTTTACATCGGCATTTCCGACGCTCCCGCCTGGTGGGTAGCCGAGGCGAACATGTTAGCGGATTTGCGCGGCTGGTCTTCCTTCGCCGGCCTGCAAATCGAATATAATCTCATCGAGCGGACGCCCGAGCGCGAGCTTGTGCCCATGGCCAAGGAGTTTGGTCTCACCATCACGGCGTGGTCGCCGCTGGCCGGGGGTGTGCTTACGGGTAAATATCTGGACGATGCGCCCAAAACTGTGAAAGGGCGTCTATCCATTGAAGGCATGGATTCAATGCGCAAAGATAAAACCGATGAAGATCGCATTGCTCGCGCAGTTATCGCTGTCGGTAAAAAAGTAGGTGCCTCACCCGCTCAGGTGGCGCTGGCTTGGTTGCGATATGCGAGTGTGCCCATCATCCCCATCATTGGCGCGAAAAAGCTGATTCAACTCAAAGACAACCTGGCTTCGGTTGAAGTTCAACTGGGTACCGATGATCTAGAGATCCTCAACGAAGCAAGCGCGATCACGCTGGGCTTTCCAAATAATTTTTATGCCAAGCCCCGGATTAACTCGATGGTTTACGGTGGTTTGCGGGATCGCATTAAAGTGTAACCAAAGACCATGAGTACGCTTACGCTGAACCATGTCTTCCTCACGGAGCGAACTAACGGCCAGCGCAAGGCATTGGCTCCAGCGAATTGTCTGGCCACATGGTCATAAACTCAAGCCGAAGCTAATCTCGTAAAAAAATGGATGCCGATAATCAATGCCGCTAGACCAAAGACCAAACAAGGCAAAGCCGAACCCTTCGGTGAGAAAAACGATAACAATATCGATGCAAAAAGTAAAAACGCAGCGTCAGGAAACAAACCCAAAATCATTATCCCCTCTGCTTAGGTCGCGCCAGAATGTGGATAGTGAGGAAGCCGGTCGGAAATCAAAAACAAAACTGGCGCAATGACGGTGTAAGCCTTGAATGGAAATAGCAATGCTCCCAACCACTCTTGCTTATTATGTGGGAAAATATGCATGACGTTCAAATGTGGCCTAACGTAGCTCCGGCGACTTTTCTGGTGGCGTGCTCATCTATGGGTATGCCACCACCACGCGCCAGCAAACAGCCCGGCGGCAATGAGAAAGAACAAAAAGCGGTAGGCCAATTTGCCGCTCTTGAAAACCAGAATCAGCAAAATGATTCCGACCAACGCGGCGCCGCCGGTGGGCAAATCATGCGTGCTGAGGTTGCCAAAAAAATCTTTGATTTTATCGAGGTTCATAATCTTAAGGGTGGCGGTGCAGGCAATTATCAGGCTTTAGTTGCGGCGATTGGTTAGGCCTTATTTAATAATGGGGAATCCTAATTATAGGTTCTTTGATTACTACGTTTGAGGCGTGACGTCCTCAATGTCTTGTTTCTTTTGCTTGTCCAGCGGCACACGCACCAAGAAATCCGATTTTCCAAAATCAATTCGCTTGAAGTCCACCATGCGCACTCGGCGGTTGTTTTGAGTGTGATAATACATCACCAAGTTTTTTGTATCATAACCGGAGGTCCAGATGGTGGCGCTCCGCATGTCGGTAGATACGTTTTCACCCGCACCTTCGGCGCCGCCCAATGGGATATTGAAGTTATCAAGAATGCGGAACAGCTCATACATGGTTTCATCGACAGTGGCCGTCGGGCGGGCAGTTTGAGTGAAGGCCACTGCCCGGATGAACCGTGACGGCGGGGTATTATCACCAGGCAGGCCAATCATCCCGCTGCCGCCGCCAAGCGGCCTGAAATTGATGTTGGCCATATTCTTATCCGAGACGGCAATCGAAGAGAGGTTCAAATAATTCCGCACGTTAATTTCGTGCCACTCATAACCTGGCGCATTGGTAATCACACCCAATGGCGCGTCATAAATTTTTGTTTCACCATGCACGAATTCAATGACGATGGAGGCTCCACTGCGGTCGGTGACGAAAAAATGCACGGGCGGCGCAATCCCGATGAGCGGCTCCAGCACCGGCACCACCCGGATTTTAGCCATGGCCACCCGCACCTCGGCCACCGTGGCACAACGCGACAGCAGATAGAGTCCGACATCCATCGCCGACATTGACTGCGCGGCCAAAGCCGAGTCGTAATCTGCATACTCCGCGAAACCCGGATGATAGAAAAGCCCCACCGCGAGCCCCTTTTCATTCATGCCATCTACTATGATAACTTTGCCGACTGCATCCATGCCTACGATACCATAAGTCGCTTTCCAAGTAATACCCGGTTTATGATCCGGTGTCTCGCCGGTAAATTGATGGCCGCGTGGGACGACCAGCACGCGCGACTCCAAGTCAAAACTCCCCCATTCCATCGTGCGACCATAAATGACCGCGCCATCCTTGGCCTTCAAGGTAATGCCCGTGCAGGCATTGATGGCATTTGTAAAAAGCGAGAAAATAGCCAGCGCCACGATAAGGGTTTTAGTTATTTGATTTTTCATTTGGTTTCTTTGGTTATCAAATTGATTGATGATTCCGTGACAAGTTTCGATCAGAGTTTTCGGTTCTTTTAACGGCCTTCTTGGTTAAGAATTACAATTAACAGGATTGCCAGTCGAGTATTTTATTTTTCCCAAGCTGGGGCCAAAAAAACTATTTTTAGGCGGTTAAAAGAGAAAGCTGAGCGATGCGTTGCTCGCAGCGCGAACCGCACTTGTCGCGCCGAAGTAAAACGAAGGCGGAACAGCGGATCGGCCAGCGCAAGGCATTAATCAATGTTGTGTATGTTAAACCATTAAAGCTTGTCGGTTAAGCTCTAGCTGGAAAAAGCGATGCCATGATAATAAATGCCGCCACTCCGAATATGGCAGTGGAAAGCGCATATCCTCTCGGACCGATGTTGGCGAGAATAAATGCGATAAGAAGCAAAATAAACGAATCAAAGCCCAACGAATATGCTACAAAAAGGCCGGTGCTTGTCTGTCCAGACCGATAGGATTGAGGCAGGACAAAATAGATAAGTGGAGCGAGAACCACATACGCTTTCAATGGAAAAAGCACCACTCTCAGTCGTTTCTGTTCGTTTTGTGGAAGAATACTCATGGTTCGATGTGCGCTATCTCATTCTAATATCCGCCTTTGATTAAGCCTTTCTTGATCAAATGCTGCATCTCTTCCGGCGAAAGGTCATTTGGGACAAAACCCCGTGCATCCATCTCGTCAACTCGAATCGTGGCTCGGCTCGCAAATATCGGCTTGGTCGTAGCAGTGATAATCCATGCTATTAAAACCCCAAGCAAAACAAAGCCAAAAACGACGCGGCGACGGAAGCGAACGATGCTCAAATAATGAACAGCTCGCCAATACCAAAATCTTCGTTTCGCGTAGCTAAACATAACTCATCCTCTTGCCAGAGCTAACAGTGGCAATAAAAATAAAATAGAAACCATGATGGCTAGCGCAAACACCAGACTCACGATAGCTGCCTCTCGCCGGTGAGCGGTAATCTGAATTAGCGCCGCCAAAGTGAAGATGGGAATACAACAAAAATAACCAAGTTCAAGACCATGCATTACCCACGTCTGGGCGACACGAACATCAAACGGCTCCAAGCTGTAAAAGCAACACAAAATCGGGAAGATGACCGCATAAGCCTTGAATGGAAACAGCAACAAACTGAACCACTCTTGTTTTGATACTGGTAAAATAGTCATAAGTTTGAACGTGGTCTAATTCAGCTCCGGCAAATTGTCAGGCGGCACGTTTTTCATCTGGTTTCACTTTTGGCCAATCAATCAAAGCTACAATAACCCATGCTAAAATCATAAGACTGCCCCAGCCCGTGCCGTCCTGCCAAGCCACATGATACCAGAACTCTGGGCGAAGCGAATCTCCAATAACCGGGTGCAGCGTGAAACAAATACAGAGCCACCAAAGAGCAACAAACATGACCATGAGCACAAGCCGAGCTATATAAATGCGTCGTGGCATCGATGAAATAGATCGTGCAATGCTACCGGCTAACCAATAGCACAAACTACTCAGCACCGTTAGAACTAAAAAACCAGCAATGCCGAACATGAAGAGCTTGGTGTTGGTTACATCGTGCATAGTGCAGGCTAACAGCTATTGCCTTGAACTTCTCCAGTTCATTTTTGGTCGCAGGGTTTTGACGAGTCTTTGGCTGATTTTGCGATTTGTCAAGCTTACTGGTGTCAAACGCATTACGCCGGGTTGCCCTTACCAAGGCCGCAGTTTCCCTTGGAGCGGTTTGTCCCCAAGCTGGATCAATCGGCGTAGAGGCTGGCGGCGCTGCTCCACAAATTTGGTTTCTCTCTGCGCGGGAAGTCGTGGCGGCTGGAGCCATCCACGGACTTTGCGCTTTGAACTCGTGCCGTTGCCGCATATAAATTGCGCGTGCCGCAAGCCAGTTTAGCCCCGATCAACGCCGCCACGCGCCTGTGCGCGGTGCTGGGTTCGCCCATCCAGCATTCCGCCTCGCCGGCGATGCACAACGCGGCGTTCACGGCACTCGGCCTAAACTGGCGCTATCTCGCCTTGGAAGTGGCTCCGCAAAATCTCCGCGCCGCCATCGCCGGCGCGCGCGCGATGAACTTCGCCGGCCTCAATCTCACCGTGCCGCACAAGTTGCTCGCGGTGGACATGGTGGATGAACTGGACGTCTCGGCCAAAACGTGGGGCGCGGTGAACACCATTAAATTTGAAAATGGTCGTTCAATTGGTTTCAACACGGATGCGGATGCGATTGTCTCGTCATTGCGGGAAGAATTGCAAATCGAGTTGCGCGGAAAAAAAGTTTTACTGCTCGGCGCGGGCGGCGCGGGGCGCACGGCGGCGTTGAAACTCGCGGCAGAAAAGGTGGCGGAACTTTTTCTAGTGAACCGCACGGGGAGCAAAGCAGAAGAAATCGCCGCCGAAATAAAGAAACAATTTCCATCCGTCAAAATTTCCGTTGGCTATCCGAAGGTGGAAGTGGATTTGATTTTGAATGCGACGTCGCTCGGATTGAAACCGGAAGACGCTTCGCCGCTGGACGAAAAGCAATTCTCCCTGAAAAAAACCCAGGCCGTTTACGACATGATTTACCAGCCAACGCAAACCAAATTGCTCGCGGCGGTCAAAGCTGCCGGTTGCAAGACCGCCAACGGCATCGGGATGTTGGTGTATCAGGGCGCGAAGGCGTTTGAGATTTGGACGGGACAGCCCGCGCCGGTTGCCGTGATGCGGCGCGCGGTGGAAGGGAGCGTTTATGGGGTTTGACGCCGTGTTCGACCCGCACAATTGGTCGGTCGTGCCGTTTCATTTCTGGTCGCTGGTGTTCTTCGCGTTCGGCTGCGTGGTCGGCAGTTTTTTGAACGTCTGCATCTACCGGATGCCGCTGGACTTGAGCGTGGTCACGCCGTCGTCGCATTGTCCGCATTGCAAATACGCGATTCCGTTTTACCTCAACATTCCGCTGCTGACGTGGCTGGCGCTGCGTGGCAAATGCAAAAATTGCGGCGCGCCCATCTCGTCGCGCTACTTCATCGTAGAACTGCTGACGGGCGTGGCGTTTCTCGCGTGCTGGCTGGAGTTTGGCCGGCAATTGCCGTGGCTCGCGCCGGTGTATTGTTTGTTTCTGGCGGGACTGATCACGGCGACGTTCATTGATTTTGAGCATTTTATCATTCCCGACGAAATCACGATTGGCGGCGCGGTGGCGGGATTTGCGATCTCATTTTTATTGCCAACGCTGCACGGAACGCACTCGCTGGGTCAAGGCATGGCGCGAAGTATGATTGGCATCGTAGTCGGCGCGGGCATTGTCTATGCCGTGCTGCGTTTGGGGAAATTATTGTTTGGCCGGCAAAAAATTTCGCTGCCGGGTGAAAGCAAAATTGTTTTCACCGAAACGGCGCTGTGCCTGCCGGATCGGGAAATTCCGTATGAAGAAATTTTTTACCGCAAGACGGACGCCATTGTATTGCAGGCGCGGACGGTAGAACTGATTGACCGCAGTTACCAAAATGTGACGCTGCGCCTGACGCCGGAGACGCTCAAGCTCGGCGACGAAAAAATTGACCCGGAGCACGAGCCGCACATGGACGTGGTCTGTTCGGAAATCATTTTGCCGCGCGAGGCGATGGGTCTGGGCGACGTGAAATTCATGGCGGCGATCGGCGCGTTCATCGGCTGGCAGGGCGCGTTTTTTTCGCTGCTGGCGAGTTCGCTCATCGGCTCGGTGGCTGGAATCGCGTTGATTTTGCTGCGCAAGCGCGAGTGGTCATCGCGGATGCCTTATGGCCCTTACATCGCGGTGGCAGCGGTCATCTGGATTTTTGGCGGCAAAAGATTTTTTGAGCTGCTGTTTCCATAAGGCATTTCGGCGTGGCGGCTTTTTTATTGCGCGACTTCTGGCGTTCAATCCGCGTTCGTAAAATTTCCTCGGTAGGGTTACACCCCATGGCGAGGCGCGTCCGCATCCCCTAGCTTCTGGCCAATGTTAACAACCAACAACGTTATTACTGAAAGAAATAAAATGAAAACCATGTTCCCCCTAACGCTCGCGGCAGTCGTGAGCACAATGTTAATCACCACCGCGCCGGTGCGCGCGTCGGACACGGACGACCGTATCGAATCGGCCGCCGCGAAATCCTACACATTCAAAACCTACCTCAAGGACGATTCCATCAAGACGGAGTCCAAGGACGGCGTCGTCACCCTGACTGGCACGGTCGCGGACGACTCGCACAAATCCATGGCGGAAGATACCGTGGCGAGCCTGCCCGGCGTCAGGAGCGTGGACAACCAGCTCGTGGTCAGCGGCGACCAACCGGCGGAACATTCGGACGCGTGGATCACCACGAAGGTCAAAACCGCGCTGCTGTTCCATCGCAACGTGAGCGCCACCGGCACCACGGTTTATACGCTGGATGGCGTCGTCACTTTGCAGGGCGAGGCGAACAGCGAGGCGCAGAAGGAGCTTACCACCGAATACGCCAAGGACGTTGACAATGTCAAATCGGTTGATAACCAGATGACCGTCGCCAAGATGCCCGCAGCCCCGGACGCTACCGTCGGCGACAAGATTGATGACGCTTCCATCACGGCGGAAATCAAGTCGTCCTTGCTATCGCATCATTCCACCAGCGCCCTGCACACCACGGTTTCCACGACGGACGGCGTCGTCACCGTCGGCGGCATCGCGAAGAATGACGCGGAAAAAAGCCTCGTCACCAAACTGGCCGAAGACATCAACGGCGTGACCAGCGTGGTCAACAACATGACCATCGCCGTGCCGGTCGCCGCGAACTGAACTGTTCCCCGATGGCCGGCGGGCGTGAGGGCGCGTCCGCCGGCTTGAACAATTTCTTATGTTATACACCATTGCGCTCGTGCTGGTCATCCTGTGGCTGTTGGGGATTGTCACCGGCACCACGATGGGCGGCTTTATTCACATCCTGCTCGTCATCGCCATCGTAGTGGTGCTGCTGCGGATTATTTCCGGTCGGAAACCACTTTGAAAAACTGTCTGCCAAAAAATCCATTCAAATTTTATATGAACATCAAAACCATCATTTCCGTAGTCCTGATCGCCTTGGGCATCGTTGTGCTCGCCTATTCGGGCTTGAGCTTCACGACGCCGGGACAAACCATCAATTTTCTGGGCATGCACCTTGCGACCACCAATAGCCATTTCATCCCGCCCGTCGCGGGCGCGCTCATGCTCGTTGGCGGCATTGCGTTACTGCTCGTCAAACCCAAAAGCGTATGAACAACGCAATCACCACCCCGGCGTTTTCCATCGCCGCCGGGCAACTGCGGCCTTTGAAATGGGATGAACGGGTGAACCAAGGCGATTTTGTGGCGGCTGAACCGGGCCAGTTTGAAGTGTGGGAAGGTCCGGCTGGTTTTCGCGCCGACACGTTTGTTAAACAGGTTTATCGCCGGTTGAAAAAACCGGCGGCGGAAGCCAAAAAGGCATTTTGAATATGTTCAACCGCATCCAACTAGCCTTTCAAAAATTGGTCGAACCGCTTCACTGGCTGTCGCAAGCGCTGGCGAAATCCGTTGCCGCCAGACAGCGGCAGACGGTGCTGGCGGCCAATGAAGCCGAACGGCTCGACCGGATTCGCAACCCGTCAAAGTATGTCGGGAAATGATTTGGCCGGGCGCGTGGCCGGGGCGGACTTGAATTTTTTGCGCAGTGCGGACGAAATAAAATTCGTCCAGGCCGGTCGCACCCGGCGAACACTTCTCCTCCGGTGTTCGCCGGGCTTTCTGGTTTTTTTGGATCGCTGGTAGGGTTTCACCCCATGGTCAAATTGATTTAGTTTACACATGATGAGGTCGGCTGCGGTCGTCCGGGCAAGATAAAGCTTTCCGAACCGACCCGCCGGGACGAGTATGCCAATATGAAGGAAAGACCGATCACCTTGTCACAAAGTTATGCGTCCGCCTTGCGGAAGCACTTGGTGCAGGGACCGCGCGCAAGTTTGCGGTCGGCGCTGGCCTTGGGACGGCAGGCCGTTGCGCAGGGATTGGAGACGCTCGACCTCGCGCGCATCCATGAGCAGGCAGTGCTGATGCTGGGTTTTCCCAAGACCAAAAATCCGTCCACCACGCTGGCGCTGAATTTTTTCAACACCGCCAACGCGCCGATTGAGGAGACGCATCACGCGGCGCGGCAGAACGAGACGAACTTGAGCCGGCTGACGGAAAAACTTGGGCAGCGCACCGAGGAACTGGCCGCCTCCCATCGCCAATTGCAGCGCGGCGTCGTCCGGCACAAGGTCATGCAGGAGGACGCCGAGAAGAGCGGACGGCATTACAAGAAATGCCTAGAGGAATCTCTCCAGTTGCAGAAACGTCTGCGACAACTCACGCACCGCGTGATGGTATCTCAAGAAGATGAACGCAAGAACATCAGCCATGAACTTCAGGATGAAATTGCCCAGACTTTGCTGGGAATCAATGTCCGGCTGCTCTCGTTGAAGCAGCACGCCCGGAGCAACACCAAAGGTTTCAAGGATGAGATCGCCAGCACGCAGCGGCTGGTGTTGCAATCCGCACAGTCCGTGCGCCGGGTCGCGCGTGAGATCGGCTACCGTCCAGAAACATCCAACGGCTCGTCAAAATCAATTTGAACCACGCCTTGCGCCGCCAATGATGACGAAATTAAAATCGCAACGCCGCCTCGCAACAGCCGCGTTTCGCGCGAGCGAAATCCGCTATCGTCGTCTGTTTGAAACGGCGCACGACGGCGTGCTCATCCTTGATCCAGTCACGCGCAAAATCATTGACGCCAATCCGTTCATGACGAAGCTGCTGGGCTACACGCACAACCAGTTGGTCGGTAAGGAACTCTTCGAGATCGGCCTGCTCAAGGATGAAGTCGCGAGCCAGGAGATGTTCCGGAAACTGAAACGAAAGCGCGAAGTCCGCTACGAAAATTTGCCGCTCGAAAGCCGGCGCGGTCAACATCAGGAAGTGGAAGTGGTGGCCAACCTCTATCAAGAAGATGGTCACCCCGTCATCCAATGTAACATTCGCGACATCACCCAGCGGAAACTGACGGAGGAGGCGTTGCGCGCGAGCGAAGAGCGCTATCGCATCTTGTTCGAGCGCGGGCCGGTGGCCATCTATTCTTGTGATGCTTCCGGCGTGGTTCAGAATTTTAACGAGCGCGCCGTGGAATTATGGGGCCGCAAGCCGTTGGCCGGTGATACCAGCCAGCGGTATTGTGGGTCTTTCAAGTTGTTTCGTCCCGACGGCACGTTGCTGGCCGCCGCGAAATGTCCCATGGCGGACGTATTGAGAGGGAAAATATCCGAAGTGCGGGATCAGGAAGTAATCTTCCAGCAGCCCGATGGCACGCGGCTTGACTGTGTCGTGAATATCCGGCCGCTAAAAAACCAGTCCGGAGAAATCACCGGTGCGATCAATTGTTTTTACGACATCACCAAAAGCAAAGCGGCGACCGAAGCGCAGAAACGCATCGAAGTGTTGGCCGCCTCGAACGAGGAATTGATTTTGGAGATCGCCCAGCGCAAGGCGGTCGAGGTGGCGCTTAAAAAAAGCGAGCGTCATTACGGCAACCTGCTGGCCGAGTCGGAGCGGTTGCAGGAACAGATGCGGCAATTGTCGCGGCAGATTCTGCTGGCGCAAGAGGATGAACGGAAACGCATCAGCCGCGAGTTGCACGATGTCATCGCGCAGACTTTGACAGGCATCAATGTCCGGCTGGCCGCCCTGAAGAAAGAAGCCGTGTCGAACAACAAGCATTTGGCCCGGGACATCACCCGCACCCAGCAGTTGGTCGAAAAATCGGTCAACATCGTGCATGAGTTTGCGCGTGAACTGCGCCCGGCGGTGCTCGACGACCTCGGGTTGATTCCCGCGCTGCATACGTTTGTAAAACTTTTTTCCAAACGCACGCGTCTTCATGTCCACCTGAAAGCTTTTGCCGGGGTGGAAAAGATGGACATCGCCAAACGCACGGTGCTCTACCGCGTCGCGCAGGAAGGGTTGACCAACGTGTCGCGTCATGCGAAAGCCAGCCGCGTGGAGATCAGCCTCCGAAAAATCCCCGCCGGCATCGGCATGAAAATCCATGACAACGGCCAGTCCTTCAGTTTCGCCGAACACTTGCAAGCCAAAGGCGATAACCGGTTGGGATTGCTCGGCATGAGGGAACGCGTGGAGATGGTTGGCGGCACGTTTTGCGTCAACTCTGCGCCGGGACAAGGCACGACGCTGGACGTCGAAATGCCGTTCGCCAAAACCCGCCCGTCCGCGCTAAAAAAATCCACTCCAAACACCCAACTTGCATGCCCATGAAACCCATCACCATTCTCCTCGCCGAAGACCACACAATCGTGCGCGAAGGTTTCCGCCGGATGCTCGAACTCGAAGACGATTTTGAAATCATCGCCGAGGCGGCAGACGGACGGCAGGCCGTCGCGCTCGCCAAGAAATTTCGTCCCGATGTGCTGCTCATGGACATCGCCATGCCGCTGCTCAACGGCCTTGAAGCCACCCGGCAGGTGATGAAGGCGTTGCCCACCGCCCGCGTGCTCATGCTCTCCGCGCACAATGATTATGCGTATGTTGAGAACGCCATTCAGGCCGGCGCCATGGGCTTTTTGCTCAAGCAGACTTCCGCGCACGAGGTATGCCGCGCCATCCGCGAGGTATTTGCCGGCAAATCTTTTTTCAGCCCTACCATCACCAAGCGCCTGGCCCAGCAAAAATTATCCGCCCGCCCCAATCAATCCCGCCAGTCCGCCGCCGAACTTACCGCGCGCGAGATGGAAGTGCTGCAACTCATCGCCGAGGGCAAGGCCAACAAGCAGACCGCGTCCGAACTGGGCATCGGCCTCAAGACCGTCGAGAAGCACCGCGAACATCTCATGCAGAAGCTCGACATCCATGACACCGCCGGCCTCACGCGTTACGCCATCAGCGCGGGCATCATCGAGAGCAGCGTGCAGTTGACCATCATCTAGTCAAGCAGGCTGCGGGTTAAAATTGTCATCAAACGATTTATCGGCGGGCGGGCTCATTTCCATGACAATGGTTTGATGCAAAATCATTTTTCCAATCCGTAAACCAAAATCTTGAACGTGTCGGGAATTATCTGGCCGCGCCGCTCGTCCGGCAAGGGCGCGGCAAATTTCGCTGCGGGCAGGTAAATTTTGTGCGTCGTCGGATCCAGTGCCATTGTCCGCGCGCTGCGTTCTGTTTTCAAAACTTGCACGACCGTTAATTTATCGCCGTCTTCGCGCGCGATGGTCGTCGTGCCGTCGCCGCAGGAAGCGAACGCCAGTTGCGTTTCCGGATCAAACGCGTTCGCGTCCACGCCCTCGCCGATGGGCACGCTCGCCAGAATTTTGCCGCTGGTCGCGTCCATCATCAGCATCGTTTTGCTGTCACCGCAGCCGATGAACAGACGTTGATGCGCCACGTCAATCGCCAGGCCGGAGCCGCCTTCGCCGGGTGCAATCGGCCAGCGGTTTTTGACCGTGTGCGTTTGCGTGTCAATCACGGCGACTGCGTTTTGATCTTCCAGATTGTCGAATACCAGACCGGCTTCCGCATCGGCCTGCGCGAATTCCGGTTTGCCGCCCAGCGGAATAGTCTGCACTGGCCTTTCTTTTTCAAACCGGTCAAGGTTCGCGGGAAAAATCGTGACCGACTGCGAATGACCGTTGAACGCATAAACTTCCTGCCGCTTCGGCTCGTAAAGAATGGCGTCGGGATTCAGGCCGGTCTCAACCTTGTCCGTGATTTGCAAAGTTTTCAGATCCACGACCGCGACTTTATTTTCCTTGCCGCAACTGACGAAGCCACGGTTCAAGACCGACGCGATGGCGATGCCGTGAACGCCGGAAACATTGGTGATCTCGCCCACGACCGCATCGTCCGCCAAATCTATGACCACGACATTCGTGCCGTGCGAAACATAGAGCCGCTGCGCCGCCGAATCCACCGAGAGATAATCCCAGCCGGTCGTGCCGCCCACGGGAATTTCCTTGATCAGATGATACGGTTCTTCCGCCCGACCCATCGTCGCAGCGGCCAAGCAAAACATAACGGGCAGTAAAAATATTTTCATCGAGTCATTCAATTTTGGCGAGCATAGCCAATGCCGTTGCGTCCGGCAAATCCTAGCGGTCCAAAAGTTTTCAGAAAAATCATCTGGGGAGAACACCTGATGGCAACCACGCCGGAAGCAAGTTAATCTGGCTGGCATAGAACGAAAATGTTTTTGGATCCGCAATATGAAAAATCAAACCATGTCTCTACTGGACGAGCCGGACACCGCGCTGATGGCAGACCCCACCCTGCCGGTGCAACGCATCTTGGTGGTGGATGACGACCGCATGATCTGTCAGCTCAACAGCGATGTCTTGAGCGCCCATGGCTATATCGTGGATGTCGCCGAAGACGGGGCGGACGCCTGGGATGCGCTGCAATTCAACACTTACGACCTGATGATCACCGACAACAGCATGCCCAACTTGTCCGGGGTTGAATTGCTCAAAAAAATTTATGCTATCCGCCTGCCGCTAGCCGTCATCATGGCAACGGGAACCGTGCCGACTTGGGAGTTTGCCAACCATCCTTGGCTGCGGCCGGCTGCCATCATGCTCAAGCCGTATACCATTGATGAGTTGATGCAAATGGTCAAAGACATCTTGAACTCAAGTTCTAACACCATAGACTTGTTTGCCCCACCGCTAAACCGTCGAACCCAACCGCCGACCGACGATTTGCGGGCGTGACGCGCCGGTGAGTTTGATTTGATTTCTTGCCGCCGGGTAGTGGCTGTGAAAACGGACGTCCCGTATTCCAGCCGTTGCTGGCGGTAAGGATGTTTGCAGCCAATCTAAATTTTCTTTCGCTCAATCCTTCACGGCAAAGCCAATTTTGAGCGTCACCTGCCATTGATGCACTTTGCCCTTGGCGATGTTGCCGCGCGTTTCGACCACCTGAAACCAGCACAAGTCTTTGACGGTTTTGTGCGCCCGCTGGATGGCCGTCTCCACGGCGTCATCCATGGACTTGGTGGAAGTGCCGGTGAGTTCGATGAGTTTATAGACGGGGTCTTTCATAAAATTTTTAAAACCGGTGGCAAACTCTGGCGGCGGTTCAAACCCCGTGACCATAGAACGGCGGCATTTGGTTGGTGAACGCGGCATGGCTCAAGTAATTCGTATTATTATAGGTGGGTTGGGTTGGATTGACGGGCGGCATGGTTGGTGCTGGCGTGATGGGCGGTGCCGATGGGCCGGGCGGTGCCGATGGGCCGGGCGGTGCCGACGGGGCGGGCAGCAGCGGCTGCACCGGCGGTGGCGAGGGCTGTGGTTGCATGGGTTGAACCGGCGGTGCCGAGGGGACGGGTTGCGACGGGACAAGTTGTGGCGGGGCGGGTTTGGCGGGTGCATTTTGCGCCTGCCCCGCTGAACCTAGGATGCTGATCGCGCTCATAACCGTCACGCGCAGGAGCCACTGGATTTTTGGTGATTTCATAATTTTATATTTTGCGCCGGTTTTGGTTGTCACCGCCGATTTGAGGCGCTCAATTTCTCCTGTAAGATTATGAGCGCAGTCGAAAAATTTCCATGGGGTGTAACCCTACCGTGGCCGAAGCTCGCCCAATCAATTCGCCAGCAGCATCCGCATCAAGACCACCAAGCCGGCGAACAGACCGACCACCATCACCGCGCCTAGAATGTCAAAGTGTTTTCTTGGTTCTGGCTCGAATGGCAGCGGCGCGATGATGAAATGATTGCAACCACTCCGGCTGGTCTTGCCAGCGGCGGTTTTCATCAGGGCACGAGCGAACATATAACTGGTAAGACCATGAAGCCGCATTCGGGAAAAATCTATGGGGTGTTTCCCTACCGCAACCAAGATTATTTCTAGCGTGGGCAAGGAACGTTCCCGTCGCTGGAAATAGCACGGGAATTAACGGCAATCAGGCCGTCAAATTATATTCTCCCATGGTAGGGCAAGTGTGCCTGCGGGCCGTCGGCGAATATTGCTGACCCAGCCGCGTTATTCCGCCGGGTTAAAACTCAATTGTTGCCGGCCAGCAGTTTCGTCAGCAACGGCTCCATGGACTCGGCCCAAAGCTCGTAGCCCTCCGGCGTCAGGTGCAGATGGTCAAAGCCAACGCCCTTCCAGTTGTCGCCCACCGGCGTCATCTTGGCCGCCAAGTCGAAATAAAAGACGGACTGGTTGTCGCCGAAGGTCTGGATGAGCTTGTTGGCGTCCGCCATGGTCTGGGTGGCGCGCGCATTGGGCAGGATGCTGATGAGAATGATTTTGACGCCGGGAAAAATCTGCTTCGTCCGTGCCAGGACCGCCGCGACGCCCGCCGCGATGTCCGGCGGAGAATTTTGGTAATTGTTCGTCCCGATCAGCACCACCGCCACCTTGGGCCGCAAATTTTTGATGTCCATGTGATCCAGCCGCCACAGGACATTTTCCGTGCGATCCGCCCCCACGCCGAAATCCAGCGCGTAGCGGTTCGCGTAATGCTTCGCCCACACCGGCCCGCCCACCAGCGGCCAACCCGCCGGATCTATCACAAAGTTCCGCGTGATCGAATCGCCGATGAAGATGATGTCGCACCGCTTGCCCTTGAACGCCGCCACGCGGTCTAGACACTCCTGGTTCCACGCCGGGAACCGCTTGGCATTGTCATCGGACGCGATTGTGGTGGTCGGTGCGGGCGTGGCCGCCAGTTCCACCGCCACCGCCGTCGTGACCACGAGGACGAGGGATAAAAATGCCGCAAGCAGGTTCTTGATTTTCATGGGCATGATTATGCCCGCCACCAATCAAAAATCAAATCCCGGCGTGACGTTTACGCAGTTTTTACGATACCAAAAAAGTTTGTATAACAAAGCTGCGACAGGAACAGAAGTCACGCGTAGAACCGTCGCCGGCCTTGACAATTCGCCGATGTTGATAAGAGCTTTTCCTTCTTCCATTTTAGTAAATTAATACAACCATTTCCCAATCTTCCCCTCCGCATCCAGCGTCACGCCCTGACGCCGGAATGCCCAGCACATATAGCTCACGCTCACGAAATACGACGCCGGCACGCGGTTTGCCGCGCAGATTTTCACACCCAGCAGCGTCGTCTTGCCGCCAAAACCCATCGGGCCGATGCCGAGTTCGTTCGCCGTTTTCAAAATGTCCTGCTCCAGCGCGTCCAGCTTCGGCTCGGGATTGCGGTCATCCAGCAGGCGGAGAAACTCTGTCTTGCTCAATTCATAGCCCGTCGCGCGGTCACCGCCGATACACACGCCAAGCACACCCGGCCCGCAGCCCTTGCCCTGCGCCTGCAAGACCGCATCGAGAATCGCCTTGCGGCAGCCGTCGAGGTCGCGGTTCGCGTGCAGCGCGTCGTCCGGCAGCGAGTATTGCGCGCCGACGTTTTCGCAGCCGCCGCCCTTGAGCGCGAGCTTCACGGAAATCTCCGGCGAACGATGCTGATGAAAATGAAACGCGGGCGCGCCCGGCCCGACGTTTGTGCCGTCGTTCTTGCCGGTAAGCGAATCAACCGAGTTCTGCCGGAGAAAACCTTTCTTGGTCGCAAGCGTCACGGCTTCGCGCGCGGTTTCAGTGAACGTGATCTGGTCATAGCCGACCGGCACATCCACAAAAAACAGAACACTGCCGGTGTCCTGGCAGATTGGCTGCGACTTGTTTTTCGCGAGCGCGATGTTCTGGTCAATAATCTTGAAAGCGTTGGCCGCGAGCGAATTTTTCTTTTCGTTCTCCAGCGACGTGAGAATCGCGCGGTGGACGTCGTCGGGAATCTCGGCGGACGTGCGGCGGATAAGTTCGACGAGGGAATCAAGCAATTGGCTCATAAAAGTATGGCGACAGCGTAAGACCTCGCGGCGAACGCGTCAATTGCGCGCAGTTGCATTTCCCGCCGCCGCCAGTTTTAATCTGCGCGTGCAACCGAACGGCAAGCCGACTTTCGCCGAGAAAATTTCTGCGCCGACGCGCTTTGGCATCCTCCTCGCGCTGCTGGTGTTCGCCGCATTCCCGCAAGTCGTCCTCGGCCTGGAAACCTTCGTCGCGCGCGACTTCGGTTTTTTTGCCTATCCGCTCGCGCATTTTCAGCGCGACTGTTTTTGGCACGGCGAACTGCCGTTTTGGGATCCTTACAACAATTGCGGCGTGCCGTTCCTCGCGCAATGGAACACGATGCCGCTTTATCCACCGGCACTGTTCTACCTCGTGCTGCCGCTGACGTGGTCGCTCGGAATGTTTTCGCTGCTCCATTTGTGGTGGGCGGGTTTGGGAATGTATTTTCTCGCGCGCCGATGGACAGGAAATGATTTCGCCGCCACGTTCGCCGGCGTAGCGTTCGCCTTCAATGGATTCACGCTCAACCTCATCATGTGGCCAAGCCACATGGCCACGTTCAGTTGGCTGCCATGGGTCGTGCTGCTCGCGGAACGCGCCTGGCGCGACGGCGGAAGAAAAATTCCTCTCGCAGCCATTGTTGGTGCATTGCAAATGCTCGCGGGCGGTCCGGAAATAATTCTTTTCACCTGGCTCATTGTCTCGGCGCTGTGGCTGCAACAATTTGTCGGCGGCGCAAATTCGCGCACCGCGATGCTCTGGCGGTTTCCGCTCGTGGTCGCATTGGTCGTCTCGCTCACGCTGGCGCAACTGCTGCCGTTCCTCGACCTCGTCGCCCACGCACAGCGGGAAACCGGCTTTGCGGATTTGCGCTGGTCCATGCCCGGCTCCGGGCTGGCGAATTTTTTCGTGCCGATGGCGTTCGGCTCCACCGCGACTGAAGGCATTTTTTTTCAACACGGACAGTATTGGACTTCCTCGTATTATCTCGGCGTCGGCACGCTTTGGCTGGCGCTGCTGGCGCTGGTTTCCCTGCGCGAACGGCGTGTGTGGCTGCTCGGCACGATTGCAGTGGTCGGACTCGTTTTTGCGCTCGGCGAAAACACCCCCGTGCTTCCACTCGCTCGAAAACTATTGCCACAATTGAGTTTTATCACTTATCCAATCAAATACATCGTCTTCGCCATCTTCGCCGCGCCGCTGCTGGCGGCGTTCGCGCTGGCAAATTTTGCAAAGGCGCAAAAAAATCTGTTGCCGCTCGGCGGCGGCCTGCTGGCGCTGCTCGCGGGAATTTTATTGTGGACGCAGTTTGCGCCGCTGCCGGGCGACGGCACGCACGCAGCCTTGCTGAACGGATTTTCGCGGGCCTTATTTTTGATTGTGACCGGCGCGATTCTTTTTGCGCTTTCACGCAGGACCAATTCCCTGTTCTCCAGGTTTGCGCCGCTGTTTTTGATTCTGGCCGCGTGGCTGGATGTGTCCACGCACGAGCCAGCGCAAAATCCCACCGTCTCGCCCGGCGTTTATGAATTGAACCTCGCGCGCACAAAACTCGCGTTGAACCCGCAGCCGGAACTTGGCGGCGCGCGCGCGATGGTCTCGCCGCTGGCAGCGAATGAATTCATCAACTTCGCCGCGAGCGACCCGAAAAATAATTTCCTCGCGAAGCGCCTTGGCGATTGCGCGAATGCCAACCTGCTCGACGCCGTGCCGAAGGTGGACGGCTTCTTCTCGCTCACGCCGCGCGAAAACGACGCGGTGCTGTCGCTCTTTTACACGACCACGAATGCGAGTTATCCCAGCTTGGAAGATTTTCTGGGCGTAGCGCAAATCACCGCGCCGGACGCGATGTTCCATTGGCGGGCACGCACGAATTTTCTGCCGCTGGTAACCGCCGGGCAAAAGCCGGTTTTCCTCGACGACCAAAATGCTTTGGCCGCACTGACGCAAACCGATTTTGCCGGCGGCAAAGTGGTTTTCCTGCCGCCGGAAATGAAATCGTTTGTGACTGTCTCGAATCAAACTACCGCCAAAATTCTGGATTCAAAATTCGGCGACGACACCGTGGAGATCGAAGCGCAGGCTGACAAGCCGTCGCTCGTGGTCGTCGCGCAAACTTACTATCACAACTGGCGGGCGGCAGTGGATGGCGCGCCCGTGACGCTGTTGCGCGCCAACGTTGCGTTTCAAGCCGTGCAGATTCCCGCCGGCAGACACAAAATTCATCTTTTCTACCGCGACCGCGCATTTGAAATCGGCGCGGCGATTTCCATTTGCGCGTGGGTTTTTTGTTGCGGTGGATTGTTGCTCCAATTTCGTTTCGGTCGCAAAAAAGAATCACCACCGGCGTGAGCCGATGATGATTGCGAAAACGGAAATAAATTTTACTCCGCCGTTTTTTTCTTCGTGAACGTGTGCGTCGCGTGGCCGTAAAAGGCGTCGGCGCATTCCATCAGCGTTTCGGACAGCGTCGGATGCGCGTGGACCGTCAGCGCGATGTCTTCGACCGTCGCGCCCATCTCAATCGCCAGCACCGCCTCGGCGATGAGTTCGCCCGCGCCTGCGCCACAGATGCCCACACCCAGCACGCGCTCGGTTTCAGGATCGGCGATGATTTTCGTCACGCCGTCCGTGCGGTCGAACGACAGCGCGCGGCCGGACGCCGTCCACGGAAATTTGGCGACCTGATACTTGATACCTTTTTCCCTCGCCTCGGCCTCGGTCAAACCGCACCACGCGAGTTCAGGATCGGTGAAAACGACGGCGGGAATCACGCTGTCAAAAATCGTGCTCTCGCCGAAAATATTTTCCACGGCATTGCGCGCCTCTTTGTGCGCCTTGTGTGCGAGCATGATGCCGCCCGCGATGTCGCCAATGGCGTAAATGCTCGGATCAGCCGTCTGCTGCTGCGCGTTGATTTTGACGAAACCTTTTTCGTCGAGTTCCACTTTCGTGTTTTCCAAACCGAGGTCGGCGCTGTTCGCCACGCGGCCGACGGAAACCAAGACGCGGTCGTAAAGTTCGGTGAGTTTCTCGCCGTTGTATTCGGATTCAACTTTGATTTGTTTTCCGACGGTCGCCATTTTGGTGACGCGCGCTTTCAGGCGGATTTCCTTGAACATTTTTTTCGCGTTGGCGCCGACGGGCCGCGCGAGGTCGGCATCCGCCGCGGCGAGAATCGCGTCCAGCGCCTCGACCACCGTGACCTTGCTGCCGAGCGCGGCATAAACGAAACCAAGTTCCATCCCGATGTAGCCGCCGCCGACGATGAGCAAATTTTCGGGAATGTCCTCGACTTCGAGCGCGCCGGTGCTCGTCATCACGCGCGGATTACCGAGGTCGAACGCCTTCGGCACGGCAGGCAGCGAACCGACCGCGAGAATGGCCTTTTCGTATTCGACGAACTGCTGGCCGCTTTCGGTCTCGACGCGCAATTTGTTCGAGCCTTCAAAATATGCGCGGCCTTGAATGACCTGCACGCCGCGCATTTTCGCGAGCGTCGCCACGCCGCCGGCAAGTTTTTCAAGGATAGATTCTTTCCATGCACGGAGTTTCGACAAATCCACGCTCGGCTCCGCAAACGTGATGCCGCGGTGCGCCGATTCGCGCGCGTTCACGATTTGATGCGTCGCGTAGAGCAGCGCCTTTGACGGGATGCAGCCGCGATTCAGGCACACGCCGCCGAGCTTTTTGTCGCGCTCGATAAGAATGACTTTTTTGCCGAGATCGGCTGCATAAAAAGCCGCCGCGTATCCGCCGGGGCCGGCACCGACGACAACAATTTCCGTTTTAATAGAATCCATACTTAAATTTTTACCGCGTCTTCGCCAAAATTTTCAAACGCTTTCAACAAATCCACTGTGAACCGCGCCGCGCTGCCGCCATCCACCACGCGATGATCGTAGCTCAACGCCATCGGCGTCATCAGGCGCACCTCGACTTTGCCGTCACGCACGACCGGCTTGAGCGCGCCGCGACCGAGGCCGAGGATCGCCACTTCCGGCAGGTTGATGATCGGCGTGAAATGCGCGCCGCCAATAGCGCCTTGATTCGAGATCGTGAACGTGCCGCCTTTCATTTCGTCGGCGGAAATTTTCCGGTCCCGCGCTTTTGCCGCGAGCAGTTCCAATTCCTTCGCGAGATCGAACAACGATTTTTTGTCCACGTCGCGGATGACGGGCACCATCAAGCCTTGATCAGTGTCCACCGCGATGCCGAGGTGAACATATTCCTTCAAAATGATTTCATTCGCCACTTCATCGAGGCTCGAATTGAAGATGGAATGTTTCTTCAACGTATCGGCGACGGCTTTCAAAACAAACGGCGTGAGCGTGAGCTTGACACCTTTCTTTTCGTAATCGGCGGCAAATTTTTTGCGCAACTCGCCGAGCTTCGTGAAATCAAGGTCGTCGAACTGCGTGACGCGGGCGACGGTGTTCCAGCTTTCGCTCATCCGGCGCGCGATGACTTTGCGCAACGGCGTGACGGATTTTTTCGTGACCGGCCCCCATTGCGAGAAATCAATCTGCACCGGCGCGGCCTTCGCGGGCGCGGCTGCCGTCGCGGCAACTGCCGGGCGCGAAGCGGCGCGGATCAAACGCTGGATGTAATTTTTAACGTCCTCACCTGTGATGCGTCCGCCGGATTCGCTGCCGGCGATCTTGAGCAGATCAATGCCAAATTCGCGCGCGGCCTTGCGCACGGACGGCGCGGCCACCGGATTTTCGTTGACGATTTCGTCCGGCGATTCCGCGACCGGCGCATCATCCGCTTCCTCGACGACCGGTGCCACTTTCGGCGCGATTTTTTTCGCGGCTGGTTTGGGCGCAGCAGCGGTGGCGACTAGAGCCGGGGCTGCCGCAGCATTGGCACCATCGGCGATGGTGATAATTTTTTGGCCGGCACTGATGCGGTCGCCGGCCTTCACATAAACTTTTTCGACGATGCCTGCGCCGGTGGAGGGAATCGCAGCCACGGCCTTTTCATTTTCCAATTCCATGATGGCCTGGTCTTTGGCGACCGTGTCGCCCTCCTTCACGAAGACGTTGACCACGACGCCGGAATCAGCGCCCTCGCCTAATTTGGGAAGTTTTACATCCATAAATTTCAACTGACAGCTTGGCGAAAACCGCCGCACGTTTCCAGAAAATAAATTTTATCTGCGACGCGGTGAAATCCGAAGCCGCGGCGGTGAACGCCGTAATTTACTTTTTGCGAAAGCTTCAGCGGCCACGAACTGCCGCGGAAAAATATGAATCAATGCCTGAATTGAAGCTGCTTGCTCACCTTCGCCAGCCGTTTCTCCCAATCACCCTTGTGCGCCAGCGGGTCGGCGTCCGTGCCCCAAAGTTTTTTCACCATCTCGCGTTGCGGCACGAACGGGCATTTCGCCTTCGGATTTTTGAAGCTGTCTTCCATCTCGCGCAACGCCAGTTGCGCACCAGTCATCACGGATGAATTTCCAAACTGCGAATTCAATTTGTGCGCCGCGTCGTCGAGCGCGCCCCAGCGTTCCGCGTCGGTGCGACCCCACAACGTCGGCTGCGTGTCCAGCCGCGCCAGATTCCAGAAAGCAATTCTGATTTGCCGGACGGGTCTGAATTGCCCGCCCATGATGTCGCGAAAAATTTCTTCAATCGCGGAATTGATGATTGAATTCTGAAACTGCGGATGCTGAAAACGATGCGAACCGCCGACCTCGCTGAAATCTTCAAAACGAATCGTCAGCGACAATTCGCGCGCCTGCAACTGCTCGCGGCGCAATTGTCCGACCAGCCGCGTCGTCTCGCTCAACGCAAAGGTAAGCGCGGCCTCGTAATCCGGCTCGTCGTAAGGCAGCGTCGTGTTGCTGGAAATCGTCGTGCGATCTTTCACTTCGAGCAGTAGCGGCTCATTCCAAAGTCCGTTGGCAAAAAGCCAGAGCTGCTGTCCCCAAATGCCAAATTTTTGTTTCAGCAAAGTCGAAGGCAATTTTGCGACGTGGCCAAACGTTTGCGCGCCGAGCGCGGCCAGCGAACGCTGGCGGTTTTTGCCGAGGCCGGAAAGTTCGCGCACGGAACGGTCGTTCAAAAATTCTTTTTCGTCGCCGGATTTGACTTCGATGAAGCCGGGCTTGGCCGCGTCCGTCGCGAGCTTGGCGAGCCGCGAGGAATTGGCGAGGCCGGCGGAAACGGGTAGCTTCACTTCGCGCAAAATCCGCGCGCAGATTTCCTGCACATATTTTTCCGGCGTTGTGTCGCGCCAGACGTGCTTGTCCATCGTCGTGAAATCGAGAAAACCTTCGTCAATGGAAATTGGCACGAGCGTCGGCGCATATTCTTCGAGCACGCGAAACATTTCCGCCGAGAGCCGGCGATATTCGTCGTAATGCGGCCGGCACAAAACACCGCGCGGGCAGAGCCGTTTCGCCTCGAAACACGCCATGCCGGTTTTGACGCCGAACTTTTTCGCCGCGCGATTCGCCGCGATGACGATGCCGTCGCCGCGCCGACCGCCGCCGACCCACACGGCGCGGCCCTGCAATTTTTCGTCGAGCGCGATTTCGCAGCTCGCAAAAAAACTGTCGCCGTCCACATGGAGAATCCGGTTGTTGGTTCGTGCGCTCAAAGGAAATGAAATTAAACTGTTTGCCGCCATCGCGCCATGTCGTGTTGTTCACATTACATTGGCCGACGATGCGAAGAATTTTGCCAGAGCCGAATGGACAAGGACTGTCCAAGCCGGAATAAAAACCCTTGGCATTTACCGTGCGAAAACCGAAAAAATTTAAATCGCCGGCACGTTGGAAATTTCTGGCTGGAGACGATTGGAAGGACTTGATTTTAATTGGGAAAAATTTCAAAAACTCGGTTTTTATCTTTGAATTTGCTGCGTTTTTTATGTCCCAAAAATGAGCAAGCCTGTCCCGCCAACGCATTGTTGAAAACCAAGGCTGCGCTATGATGGCATCACCATAAGGTGACAATATGAAAAAACAAACCATCAAAAACCTAACAGTAATTCTAACCGTGGCCGGATTGTTCGCTGCGTCAGCGTCCAGCCTCAAGGCGTGTCTCGTCGTTGACTGCGCGCCGAAAACACCCGTTTGCCAGCCGCCTTGTCCGCCGCCGTGCCAGCCACCGTGCCCACCGCCTTGTCCGCCGCCGCACATCACTTCGGTGCCGGAACCTTCGACGGTCGTTGCTGGTGCGCTGCTGCTGTTGCCGCTCGGTGTAAGCACACTGCGGATTCTACGCCGCCACAAAGCGGAATAATCGCAAGCTCTTTCAAGTTTTGCTGGTTCTGTTTAATCGGGGCAGCCTTCGATGGCTGTCCCGATTTTTTATTTTCAACTTTGCTGCTGAACCTCAAGTTCAATCCAGCAATTGTGAATTCCATTGAAAAAGTTTGATGCGTGTGGTTTTGCCCGCGCAGACGAGCGCGGCGGAATAGTCTGGGCGGACATCCAGAGAAATCATCGTCCATTTTTCCGCCGCCTTAAGATCATCGTCCACGCTCAACAAAGCCGCCGGCCGATCCGGCGTCAGCGCGACCGAAAAACGATCGAGTGGAAAAGACAAGCCAAGCCCAATCGCTTTCAAAAAAGCTTCTTTGCGCGTCCAGCCGTTGAAGAAACCCGACATTTTCAGCGGTTGAGGCAGAGCCGCCAATTCGCTGATTTCAGAAATGGAAAAAAACTTACCGGCGAGTTCCTCGGCATCCGCCAAGAGCCGATGCTGCTCGAGATCCACGCCAAGTTCGCGGCCACGCGCGAGGGCGACCAAGGCCAAATCCGCCGAGTGGCTGCAACTGAACCGCAGGCCGTCGGGCAACTTTTGGCCAAAGACCTGCGGCTTGCCTTGGGATGAATTCTTGAACTGGATGGCTTCCGGATGAGTTTCGAGACTCGCCGCCAGAAGCCGCCGCAAAATGGCGCGACGAACCACGAAACGCCTCTGATCATGCGCGAAATGAAAGCGGGCGGCCTGTTCACGCTCGGCAGCAGACAAAAAATTTCGGAGTCGGCTCACTTCGCCGGGTGGCGCGGCCAGATTGATTTCCCAGACTTGAATTTCAGATTGCCCAAGGGTCGGGACTTCGGAGGTTTCATACCAGCGGGTGGGACTGGTCTCGCTCATCGTGAGATTTTTAAATGCTTTTTGATATGTTCGGCGAGTGTTCGCAAGTGCGTTTCACTCAGGACGGTCACATGATTACCCGGCACATTTATCACTTCCACTCCGCCTGTAAAAAGTCTGCTCGCTCCCAAGCTGTCGTCCAATGGCCGATACGCATTTGAGAGCCAGTCATCTTGAGACACAAATAATATTCCGCGGCTCGACAATGGTTTTGGCCGATAGCCGGTTATGGCATGCCGATAGATTCTGGCAATGATGGCCCACGGGATGTGCAGGTTGAAATCATCGTGGGTGGCCATCTCTAACTTTGAAGCTCTCTCTCTCTTTCCCAGCTTGATTCTTCGCCAGCTCTTGCGCCAAAGATACTGCGGCCCTTGTTTTAGAAGTTTTCCAAGATGTTCCCGCAGCCACGCCTTTTTCTCCCACCAAAATGTTGGGGTTATCATCCAAGTATCGAGGAGCAAAACCGCTTCCACCTTTATACCGGCATCCTGCAATTGTTGAGCCACTTCAAACGCCAGCATTCCACCAAAACAGTGTCCCGCCAGTAGCAAAGGGCCAGTTGTTTGGCGACTTTTGATCAAAGCTACATGTTTGGCGGCCCAATCTTCCATTCGCGGCAGCGCGGAAAACTGCCCTTTTGTCGCAGCTCCAAGCGTTGATTCAGAAATTGGCACCACTGAAGCATACAATCGCAGGTCGTCATCCAAAAAGTGGGACAACTTAAGCAAGCCCAAGCTACCTTCATCAATCAAGAAAAAAAACTCCGGGCCTGAATGACCCGCTTGTAATTGAATCAGTTCAGGCTTTCGCTCCATATTTTTTTGAATCGGCAGAACTTTTGCCAATTCAAAAATGGTTGGATGTTGAAACAACGTCCATATTTGCAGATCGAAATTCATCTGCCGCCTGATTTCATTGACCATCTTGACGACCATCAACGAATGGCCACCGAGGGCAAAAAAGTTATCATGGATTCCAACCCTTTCCACGCCCAGCAGTTCCTGCCAGATTGCGGCCAGTGCCATCTCCGCCGGTGCGCCGGGGGCCATAAACTGGGCATCCGAAACTAGCCGGTTTTTGCCCGAGGTCGGCAGCGCCTTGCGATCTATCTTACCGTTGGGTGTGCGTGGGAGCGTCGGCAAAATGACAAACACCACGGGCACCATGTAGTCGGGTAATTTTTTGCGCAGAAATGCTCGCAGTTCCGCGACCGTTGGCTGTAGCTTTTCATGCGCGACTAGGTAAGCGACCAGTTCTTTTTCGTCTGCCGTATTTGCCCGCGCCACCACCACTGTTTCACGCAGTGCTGGGTGCAGGTTCAATGCCGCTTCGATTTCGCCGAGTTCAATCCGGTAGCCTCGCACCTTCACTTGCTGATCCAGCCGGCCCAAGAACTCAATATTCCCATCGGCACGATACCGGCAAAGATCACCCGTTCTATATAGACGCGCCCCCGGCGCAATACTAAACGGATTCGAAACAAACTTCTCTGTCGTCAGCTCCGGCCGGTTCAGATACCCCCGTGCCAATCCTGCGCCGCCGACGTGCAACTCCCCAGCCACCCCAATTGGCACCGGCCGCATGGCCGCATCCAATATGTAGGCCGTCGTATTGGCGATTGGCCGACCAATAGGTGGCAGGCCATCAGAATCCGTTTCCACAACCCAGCAAGTGCTGACAACTGTATTTTCAGTAGGACCATAGTTGTTCACAAGTTTATACGGTATCGCTCCACATGGTATCTGACGCAACTGGTCACCCCCAACCAGTAACGTGCGCAAGGCCAAATCCGCAGGCTGCGTTACCGCTAAACAAGCTTCTGCTAATGGGGTTGGCATGAAACAAAGTGTGATACGCTTTTTGGCCAACCATTGCCATAGGTTCACGGGCGAAAGGCGTGATTCTATGTCCGGTATATGCACGCTCGCGCCGACCGTCAAATAAGGCCATAGCTCCCACACCGAGGCATCGAAGGCGGGTGAGGCAATCCAAGTTGCGCGATCCACAGGCTCAACGGCATAAAAATTTTGATGCCAGAAGCAAAGATTGACCAGTCCACGATGTTCAATCTGCACCCCTTTGGGCTGGCCCGTTGAACCGGACGTATAAATCACATAGGCCAAATGCCCAACGGTGGTGACATTATCAGGATTATGTTTTGCATACGACTGAATCAATGACGCGTCCGCAACCAGATTAATGATGGTAATTCCACGCGATTTTAAATCTTCTGGCAACGCTTGATCAACGACGACCACCTTAACACCCGAATCCTCCAGCATAAATGCCAGCCGCTCCACTGGGTAATCCAAATCCAAAGGCACATAAGCAGCACCAGCCTTAAGAATGCCTAGAGTGCTGACCACATAATCAACCGATCGGCTCACGAGCACCCCAACCAGTGTTTCAACCCCGACACCGAACGTCCGGAGATGATGCGCCAGTTGGTTGGCTCGTTCATTGAGTTCACCATAAGTCAATCGTCCTCCAGTCCATTCCACCGCCGCAGCCCCTGCCCGTTTCGCCACCTGTGCCTCGAACAACTCATGGACACACTTGTCCTGTGGATAATCGCGCCTCGTTTCATTCCACTTCACCAGCATCTTTTCATGCTCACCTTCAGTCAGTATTGCCAGCTCCAATACCCTTTGTTCAGGTGACGTCACAATCGAATTCAGTAATACTTGATAGCATTCAACCATTCGCGCCATTGTGGAACCGTCAAAAATTCCCGCGGCGTATTCCCAAATCCCCTTCAAACATCCATCGTCCTCCTGTATTGTGAGCGTTAAATCGAACTTCGCAGTGTTTGTTCTGACTTGCTCCAATGCCCATACTATTCCATCTATTGGATTGGATAAAGCGGGCGATAAAATTTCAAAAACAAAAGCGGCTTGAAAGAACGGATTACGGTTTATTTGGCGGGTGGGCTGGAGGTTTTTGACGAGCTGTTCGAAGGGAAAGTTCTGATGTTCCTGCGCGGCCCAGAGGTTGTCGCGCACCTGGCGCAGCAGTTGCACGAAGCCGGGCTGCTGTGAAAAGTCCGCTTTCACCGGCAGCGAGTTGACAAAAAAACCGATCAAGTTTTCCACCTCGCTGCCCGTCCGCCCCGCAAACGGAACGCCAATCAAAATCTGCTCCTGCCGGGCATACCGGTAAAGCAATACATGAAACGCCGCCAGCAAAATGACAAACGGCGTGCAGTCGTTTTGTTGACCCAACTTGCGCAGTCCGACCGTAAGTTCGGTCGGCAACGTAAAACTCTGCTGCGCCCCGCGCTGATCCGCCACCAGCGGACGCATTTTATCCACGGGCAGGTCGAGTGTGGTCGGGGTCTGGGCAAGTTGCTGACGCCAGTAATTTAGGTGGTGCTCGACCGTTTCGGGGTTGAGCTGGCGGCGCTGCCACGCGGCGAAGTCGGCATACTGGACGGGCAGGTCGGGCAGGTCGGGCGCGTGGCCCGCACTGAACGCCGTGTAGCCCGCCGTCAACTCCCGCAGCAGCACGTCCACCGACCAGCCGTCGAACACGATGTGGTGGATCACCACCAGCAAAACGTGCTCCGCCGGCCCCAGCCCGAAAAGTTCCGCCCGCACCAGCGGCCCCCGG
>Ga0302265_1000276_pt1 | contig 36571 bp, 36 predicted proteins | sample III_Bog_E1_1_FD_194556 | JGI IMG/M metagenome (GOLD analysis project Ga0302265, IMG submission 194556) | Peat permafrost microbial communities from Stordalen Mire near Abisko, Sweden - III_Bog_E1_1 | ecosystem: Environmental > Terrestrial > Soil > Wetlands > Peat | place: Sweden: Abisko...
GAAGAAGATTTCTTTCGTGGAAGTGGGAAGAAAATCCAGGGACCTCCGGTCCCTTTTCACGCGGCCTTCATTGGCCCTCTTTCAAACCGCCGCTGACATTGACTACCCCAGCAACCCCCAACGTATCGTCTTTTCGGTTGAAAAAGGCGCCGCTCAAGCTCAGACCCGCCGCCACCGAGCGATCAATTTCGGTAAAGGCGAAAGATTCCGTCTTTCCGTCATCCCAGCTCAGCCGGACAAATGCCCCTAGGCTCGGGGTGAGCTGCTGGTCCCAACTCACGCCAAACCCAACTTTGGAACGGTAGGCTCGTGTCTCCGAGAGTGCGTTTGTTATGACGGGATTCTCGACGGCATCCTCATAGTTGCCCATGCGCGCCCGGTTCCAGTACACAAAAGGCCTGATCGTGCCTTTCAGATCGCCGACAGAGTAGCGCCTGTCGAATTGCAGGATCTGGCCATGCGCGTCCAGCAGATGATAATCCATACGGGCGCCATTCGGGGCCGTCGGCTCCATGAAGATGCCGTAATGCAGTTCCCAGTTTTTGGTGTTCCACTCCGCTACGAAACCCGCTGTGTAGCCAACAACGTCTGCCGGATAGTCCCATGCGGCACTCTCCCATAGCGCCCAATTCATGAATTGGCTACGCGTGTCGTGGCTGTAGGCATTCGCGTCGAAAAAGTCACTCGCTGCAAATTTACCCACGCTCAGCGTAATCCGATCCACATCCAGTGTGTCCGAGACCTGGTTCGGTCCATTCTGGAGCTTTTCCTTCTCACTACCCAGCCCAAATGTGTGTTGGAGATATAGCCGGGAGGTATTGTAATGAAAGTTTGGGAATGCGGCCTTGACTGCCTCACCGTTCGGGAATCCGGCCATGCCAAGCGTATCGCTGAGACCATGGCCCTGAAAGATCTCAGGGTCGTAGTACAGTTCTGTTCCGGAAAGGGCCTTGTAACCGAAGAAAAGTGAATATGAAAAACTCCTTTCGGACTGAGAATCACCGGTCATGCTATTGGTACCCTCGTAAGGAGAGTCAAAGGACGGATGGGCCTGGTCGATCCAGGTCGACTGGGTATGCAGGCTCCATTGACCGCCATTGTTGACCACCGCCGGCACGTCATCGGCCACTAGGAACCCAGGGAGTGCGCTTAGTCCTATGATGGGCGCGAGACGAAAGCCCGCACGCCAGATGACGTGGAGAATAGGTCCGGTCCATGTGCTTCCGAGCAACTCGGTTCGCCTGTTTCGAGCGGGGAGGAAATGGACTTTAAGAGTTATGAAGGCAGCGAAACGCCGCCCGGCATTTGCCAATGTCGGTAACATAAAAGATATGGGGTGTTCCGTTAAAGACTGCGAGAGTCCCCCTGCCGCTCATCGCAGTCCTGCTATGGTTTGATCGTACTTGCGGGGGTACTTGTTGACGTTTGAACCGCCGCGTCCGGTGCCTTTGAAGAACTCTTAAAGACCCGAACAAATTTGATGCCGATCAACGTAAGAAGAATCAGCAAATAGACGCGAATCGCCCATAAGGCCATTCGAGCAGTCTTGGTCGTTTTAATGCGAGGCATGATTTTGTTTCTGTTTACGGGCTCAGACTATGTGCCCTGCATTATGTCCTTGTAGCGAACAACCCCTAGTAGGTGGTCGCGTGCATCGACAACCGGGAGCATCCGAAATTGATACTTTGAAAAGAGCTCAACCAAGTCCTCTCGAAGGCTATCGTGGCCTGCTGTCACCACAGGCGAGATCATGAGGTCCCCGAGCGTGGCGGCGCCCGCCGCCAGCACTAGGCTGCGGAGGTCGACAACCCCAATCAAGCTGCTGCCGTCGCTGCCCACTACGTAGAGATAGGAGATATTCCTGTGGTTCCCGGCATTGTTCCGAAGTGACTGCAAAACCTCTCCCGCCTTCGTCTCCTGTTTGAATGAGAGGAATCTCTCGCTCATAAGTGTCGCCGCCGGTACGTCGGCATTAGACATGATCGCAGTCACCCGCGCAGCGCGCACCGGCGGCAAAAGCCGCATCAGTTCGGTGGCCTTGGCGTGGGGCAAATCTGACAGAAAGTCAGCAATCTGGAGTACAGACAACTTTGACAGAACTTGTCGCGCCTTGTCGTCCGACAAGAACGCAATGAGTTGCCGTTTGGCTCGCGGTTCCGCTTCTATCAGCACCGCAGCGACCTTGTCTGGATCAAGCGCCGAGAACATGGCCTGTTGCTCGTCACCTGAAAGCACCTCAAGGGCATCTGCCAGATCCTCGCTTGGCAACTCCAGAGCCTGTTCTCGGGCAACCGAAAGTGTGACGATGTCCTTGGTGTGATCCTCCACCGACAGCGGCTGGACGTACCGCCACGAGATCAGCTGATCCTTTGCGGTCGCCAGGCGCTCCAAACCCCATTTGCGGAGGAAGCCGTTAAACGAGATGTCCACGTGGACCAGGATCATCCTGCCTTTGGAGAATAGCAGATGGACATCGTTCACTACTTCGGTTCGCCTTCCATCCGTGTCGAGGATGGTTTGGCCCATGAGGTGTTCGTTTAACAATATCCAACCTTTTTGGTCCACAAACGGCGGGTATCTATCCCCGTTCTCAGTGGGAGTAATGAAAATGGCGTCGTCCTCAATTCGCACCACCTTTGCCCAAGGAATGAGCTCCGAGGGGTGCCCTCCCCCGTGCTCGACAATGATTCCAACTGCCTCCGGATAGGGTTCCGTGAGCCTAAAAACCAATTCGGCCAAACGGCCATTCTTCTCATTGGTCTTGTCGATTCGGATCCGTCGATTGATTAACTTGGAAAAATAGAGGAGTTGAAAGGCCTCATATCCGGCCGGCTTTAAACTCGCATTGTCTTGGGGTGTGCTCATGACGTGCTCGGTTGTTTTCTAGCTGCTCATCCCGAACCACCCTGGAAATAGAACTGAGACACCGTACGCGGTCGAAATCACGATAACGAAGACAGCGATGCTCCAGTTCGCAATGTTCTGCCAAAGCGTGTTCACGTACTCGCCCATAAGCGGCTTGTCGTTGAGCAGTAGGATCAGAAACACGAGCGCAGCTGGCAGAAGAGTCACAGCAACGACCTGAACAAATATCGTTATGACGTTTTGTAGATCAACGCTGGCAATAAGTGAAACGACGCCCGCCGACATCAACATCAGGGCGTAGGCAACGTAAAACCACGGCGCCTCCCTTACATTGCGGTTTAGGGAGTGGGCCCAGCCGAATACCTCGCCCAGAGCCCAACTGGTCGCAAGTGAGATGCACAGGGCTCCAAGCAATCCTGCGTCAAAAAGACCTACTGCGAATAGCAATCTTGACCATTGTCCCCACTTGGAGCCCTCAGGCATCACGGCGGGCATTGCCGCAGCAGTCTTGGCAGCGGAATCCATGTCCTGCCAACTATGGAAGGACGGATCGATCTTCGACCAAGGCCCCGCTGTGGTTACATTGGCAGCAGAGTCCGCAGCTAATTTTGCCGGGCTAGGGTTGCTCGGGTTATAATAAAACACACCGGCTGCCGCGATGATGATGAACGCAGCCACCACACATGTCATGAAGGACCCGAAGAACGTGTCGAATTTTCCGTATTTGATGTCTTTGACATCCATTCCTTTGTCGACCACGGCAGACTGCTGAAAGAAGATCTGCCAAGGTGTAATCGTCGTGCCGATGTTCGCCATGATCAGTGTCAACAAGGCAACTCCCGACATGCCGAATCCGAAATTTGGATGATAGAACCCTTTCCCGACTCCGACCCAACCCTCCCTAACGTTCCCTGTGTGCATCGCCCAGATTGCCGCGGGAATATAGACCAGATTGAAAAGGCAAAAGAAGAGCGTGATCTTCTCGAACGTCCAATAGCGCCCGGTGATCACGATTGCGGTCAGCAACGCTGTAACGACAATGAAAGTGATCCACGGAGGAATGTTAAACAGGCTCATTGCCTGGGTCATGCCGATGTATTCGGTGACCAGCGTTAGCCAATTGATGACCGCTAAGTCGAAGATCGAAAACCAGCCCCAGAACTTGCCGAATCCGTCGAAGATCGCCTCTGCGTGACCGCGTTTGGTGACGGCCCCCAGACGTACTGTCATTTCCTGAACGTAGTACGCCATTGGGATTAGGATCACCATGGCCCAGAGCAGGTTAAACCCTGTCTTGGCTCCAGTTTGAGCGTAGGTCGAAATTCCTCCAGCGTCGTTGTCAGCAATCATCGTGATGATGCCCGGCCCTAAGGCCGCCAAGAAGACAAGTGACCACCGCTTAAATCGGCGAATCTTGTGAATCGTTTTGCTGATCCAATACATGATAGTGTAGGCGTCTCGGTGAACAGCTGTCTGGTTCGCCGCGGACCCTACTACAATTTGAGGTCAGTGCGTTACTGAAGATTCCTTAAGGAATCACATCTGCGGCGCCGATCACTAACCGACTCGGCGCAACCGCAGGCGGAACAAGCTTCCGCGGCCTGGTTCGCTGGAAACTTCAACTGCGCCACCCATTCGCTCGACCACGGTCTTTACGATCGCCAGCCCGAGGCCGGCACCGCCTTCATCTCGCGACCGCGCCTTGTCTACGCGGTAAAAGCGCTCAAAAATCCTCTTGTGATGCTCCGGAGCGATACCTGTGCCTTCGTCGACCACCTCAATCACGATTGCCGCATCCTTGTCGAAAGCCCGCAACTTGATCGGCTTACCCGGAGGACTGTAGCGAATTGCGTTTTGCACAAGGCTCATCAAGGCCAGCCGTAGCAACGCCGGATCAAAGACTGCGAGAAGATGATCGGCACACTCCACTTCAACGCGTCCGCCTTTGTCCTCCGCCACAAGCTTCAGTGTGTCGCCTACTTCGACCAGGACGCTGCGCACCAGCCCAGCCTCCATTCTCGCCTCCAGTTCCTCGCTGTCGGCCCTCGCCAGCAGCAGCAACCGGTCGACGAGCTGGTTCATCCGGGAAGCCTGCTCGAGCATGGCGCCGATCGTGTCGCGCAGCCTTGCGGGATCTTGATCGCGAAGCGCGACTTCACCAACGGCCCTAATTGCTGTCAGCGGCGTTCGCAGCTCGTGCGAGACGTCGGCCGTGAACCGCTCAAGTTCCGCGAATGAGCCTTCCAGTTGCTGAAGGACTGCATTGAAGCCGGTAGCAAGCTGCCCCAGCTCGTCATGCGGGTTGACCACCGGCAGCCGGGCGCCGAGCGTCTTGGCCGACAAGCCGCGTGCTTGTTTCGCCATACCTCGGATTGGAGCTAGGACGCGCCAGGCGACGAAGTAACCCGCGACTCCTACTAATAGTCCCGCACACGGCCCAGCGACGCCTAGTCCCAGCAGCAAGACTTTCCGATTAGCGGGTGTCCACAAGCCCATCCCAAGCGCCGCACCGAGGCCAACAAGCCCTATGGCTGCAGCCGCAAGCGCGACGTAGAACGCCAACCTTACGGGCACGGATTTTCGCTGAAACCAGCTGTTCATCCTGCGGTCTCCTGGCGGAGGACGAATCCAACGCCGCGCACGGTGTGAATCAGCTTCACGGCGTGCTCCGCATCGACCTTGCGACGCAGGTGCGCGACGTGGACATCGATGACATTGTCGAGCGGCGTGATACGGTTGGCTTCGCGCCACACATCGCGCGCCAGCATTTCCCGCGTCACAATCTGGCCTACTTGGCGCAGAAGATACACCAACAGGTCGAATTCGCGTGGGGTCAGCTCAAGCGCCTGACTAGCACGCCACGCGCGGCGTGCTTCCGCGTCCACGACCAGGTCGGCGACTGTCCGTTTTGTCGGCTCGCCTGGCGCTGCCCGGCGAAGGAGCGCCTTCACGCGCGCCAAAAGCTCGGCGAATGCAAAGGGTTTCGTCAAATAGTCGTCGGCTCCGGCCTCGAGCCCGGTCACCCGGTCACTAACGGCGTCGCGAGCCGTAAGTAGCAGAACGGGAACTCTCTGGCCTTGGGCCCGCAATTGGCGCAGCACCTCCACTCCGCTGGTGCCTGGCAGCATCCAGTCGAGCACGACCAAGTCCGGTGGTAGAGACTGCATCGACGCTAAGGCGTCATCACCCGAGGCAGCCCAGCGCGCGGCAAATCCCTCGGCAGACAATCCGTGCACCAGACTTTCGGCTGTGGTGGATTCGTCCTCCACAACTAGGACATGCTGAGTCATATGCGCACAGCTTGGCTCCTAGGGGAAAGGAGCCAAGCCCGTGTTTCCGTCAACAATTGGAGGTAAAGCTGCTCTAGTCGGAAAAACAGAAACGCTTTCAGATTGTCACATGCACCGCGTTTGCGTGCGCTCCTACGGCTGGACATGCGATTGGGACGGGCGCACAATGTATGTTACCGCTATGAAAACCATCGAGGTTCTGGAGGGTACGATCCCGGTGGGCGCGTATCCTGTAATCGAGGTGCATACTTGGCTGTCGCCAAACGACGAGACGGTCACGCTGGCCGACGTTCGCCTGAGTGAGCTGATGAAATCTGCATCCACAGCAGTGCCTGCTTTGCGGATGAAGTTGCTACGCAGACGAGCTAAGATGTCCCGTGAAGCGGCTATCGAGTTTGCTATGAAGGAGGCTGAGGCAAGAGGGTTGACCCAGATCTATGATACTACGGCGAGCGAATGCCCGGTCAGTTGTCCCAAACCCTGCGAGGTTAAGGTGTGACCCTGATGATTGGTGAGGAGCGGTGGCCTGCTATGGGTCCATGAGCCAACCGGGAAGCCAGTAGGCTGGTTACTCCCTGTATCTCGCCACAAATGAAAAACGGCTCTTTCGCCTTTCGTTTGGCCGTTATTCATTACGATGACCGTTGTCGGTAAGAGTGTCCAGTAAAGGGTCCTTTTTGAAACAGTCCACTACGTCACTGGATATGATAAGTCGCACGTCTTCCTCCGGCGAGATAGTCGCAATTCAACGACTGACTTTGACCTCGACCTTCCGCGCCTCAGTCAGCCCCAGGACGCAAATTCGATCGGGCAGTTCGCATTCGACTACCCCGCCGACTTCGTCCCGCTTCCTAAGCCTGACCTTCGTACCTGGCTTTAGACCGTTGTTTTGGATAAAGGTAAGAAAGCCAGGACTTTGGTCGAGGATGCGCTCGACTCGCAACGGCTTCCCAGTAGCGCACGTCGCCAAGGTCGGGCCGCCGCTGCGTTCGAATTGCAAGGAGTTGAGCCGGGGAATCAAGTCGCCGTGCGGGTCGACCTCAGGGTGGCCCAGATAGTCGTCGATTCGGGAGAGAACCCGCTCCGAAATTGAATGTTCCAACGACTCGGCCTCCTGGTTGACCTCGGACCAGTCCATCTTGAGGGCCTGGACTAAGAAGGTCTCTATCAACCTGTGCTTGCGCAATACGACAAGGGCGGCTTTCCGGCCCTCTGTTGTCAGCCATACGCCCTCGCGGGAACGATATTCAAGAAACCCTTGGCCCGACAACGACTTGACCATCGTCGAAATGGTCCCTGGCGTGACACCCAAAGCCTCAGCAATCGCTCCTGTCGCGACGACCCCGTCGGCACCTCCGGATAGGATCAGAATCGCTTTCAAATAGTTCTCGGCAGTGCTGGTCGGCATCTTCCAGTTGCGTAATGCCATGCCAATTTATTGGCAATCGCAATTTAGTCTTTGACTAGTCAAACACGCTTTTTCTACGATTCATGGTAATGAGTAATGGCAGTCAAGGAATGACCCAACCGATGAGCCCCGAGGGGACGTCCACAGACTTCACCGAGGAAGACATCAAACGCGCCGGCGACCGCCGCCGGGTCCACATCCTTCGCACTGGCAAGGGAGGGACCAGGTCCTTGAAGCTTCTTTGGCTCCTTATTGGGCCAGGTATTCTTGTCATGCTAGGTGAGAACGACGGACCTAGCATGATTTCCTACGCCCAAACGGGCGCATCTTATGGGGTCGGTTTTTTCCTCCCATTTATCGCCGTCACCTTCGCGATGGCGTTCGTGATTCAGGAGATGACAGTCCGCCTCGGCGCGGCCACCAAACGCGGGCATGCCGAGCTTATCTATGCCCGATTCGGGCGTTTTTGGGGTTTCTTTGCAATGGCCGACTTAGTCTTTGGCAACCTCCTAACTTTAGTCACCGAATTCATCGCGGTGCGCGCGGGACTGGGCTTTTTCGGTGTGCCCCCAGCGATTGCCGTGCTGGGGGCCCTCCTTGTCGTGGTCGCCGTGGTGCTCACGCGGCGCTACTGGACATGGGAGCGCATCACTCTCGGCTTTGCCATCTTCAATCTGATTTTTGTGCCGGTCGCGCTCCTGGCACATCCGGTGAGTAGCCAGGTGGTGCGGGCTTTCTTCACATGGGGACCATTGCCGGGTGGAGTTACAGCAGGCTTCATCCTGCTGGTAATGTCGAACATCGGCGCAACCGTAACGCCCTGGATGCTATTCTTCCAACAAAGCGCCGTCGTCGACAAGGGACTGACGACTGCCGACATTCGCCACGGCCGGATCGACACTGCAATCGGGGCGGTGCTTGCCGCCGTTGCCGCCATTGCCACGGTACTGGCGACGGCGCCGCTGTTCGCACACCACGTCGACGCTTCTAACCTTGAAGGCGCAGCGTTTGCCCAGGCCTTGGTGCCGTATGTGGGAAACGTGGGCGCTACCCTGTTTGCGATCGGGATCTTCGAGGCTGGGCTGGTGGCAGCGATCACCATTTCGTCCTCCTCGGCGTACGCTTTTGGAGAGGTGACAGGAACCGCCCGGAGTCTGAACAGCCCGTTACGCGAAGGTTGGCTGTTTTATGCCGTCTTAATCGCAGCGGCTGCCATCGCTGCCGCCTTAGTCCTCATCCCCAATGCGCCGCTGGTCTTAATCGTGCTCCTCGTGAATGTCATCGCGGTGCTGGCGATGCCGCCTGCCATTGTGTTCCTCATGCTGTTGGTCAACGACCGCGAAATCATGGGAGAGCATGCTAACGGGCCGATGGCTAATTTCTTCGGGATTACAGTGACAATCCTGCTCGTGCTAGCAGGGCTCATCTTCGGAATGACCACCATTTTCCCTCATTTGCTCCCCTCCTAGAGAAGCAGGTGAAAACCACCCGACAGCCAAGGAAATTCAAAATGAACAGCAATACGGTAATCGAACAACAACAGGCCGCGCTTCCCAATCCCGCAGCCCTCTGGGTGCATGAGGTGCTCGAACCCGATCAATTTTCGACAGCGAAACAACCTTTTGGACGTCAGGCTTTGAGCCGACGAACGGTCATCCTCCTCTGGGGGTTGCGGGTCTATGTCGTCTTGATGGTACTACTGGTGGCGTTGCAAACATGGAATGCCATTCATAGCGCCATGTGACCGCCCGCCCGGGTGGCTCTTTGAGCAATTCGCATTTATCTCCTTATTTCTACGCCGTTGATCAGGGCAGAGTTTGTGCGGGTATTTATGAAACTTGCCGGAGCCTCCCGATTCGTCCGCACATTCGACCCCTAGCCCAGCAACTACCAGCACGAAACCGTAATTGGATTATCGCGACTCGATGTATGGCGCCAAGATCGAGCTGCCGAATTAAAAAACACTTGCGCCACTCCTATATGTTACTGACGTTTCTGAACGCCGTGAGGCGACGATTTGTTCCCGCTGCCAGCCAATCCAAGCTTCGAGAAGAGAGACCGATTCGAGAGATTCGATTCGGATGTCTGGATGAAATCGAAGGAATGCTGGTTGTTCGTCGCTCATTTGCGCGCGCCAGATTTCTTGCGTCGCTCCTGATCTCATTTGATGGGTTGCTCGGGGGTCTATTAGCCGATGGCGTTCAGCCTGAAACTGATGTCGGCCGGCCATGGACTTTCCATACTCAAGCGACCTGGATAGACCAAGCCCACCCTTCGTTTGACTCGCCCTATGAGGGCCCGAATAGTCTAACAGGGGATTCCCAGGCCGAGAGGACCTTCTCCTTCTCGCTTTTCCTTGGCTACAGGATCCTATCGGGCACGGAGCTATACTACGATCCCGAGGCCTTCCAAGGACACGGCCTTAGCAACACATTGGGGATGGCCGGTTTCCCTAACGGCGAAGCGGTCAAGGCCGCATTCACGAACCTTCACTACAACACCTCGCGACTCTTCATCCGGCAGACATTCGGCCTCGGCAACGAAACCGAGAAGGTGGAGGGCGACCAACAACATGTCGCTGGCGCCTTTGACGTGAACCGAATCACGCTGACCCTTGGCAAGCTAGCGGCGGATGACATTTTTGATGGAAACGACTACAGCTCCAGTTCCCGAACCCAGTTCATAAACTGGGCCCTCTGGGAGAGCGCCGCCTGGGATTTTCCCGCAGACGTTGTCGGCTACACGGCCGGCTTTGCAGCGGAATGGAACACCAAGAATTGGGCGATCCACTACGGTATATTCATGGAACCCACGGTCTCGAATGGCGCGCGCTTGGATTACCACCTCCTGGACGCTCACGGACAGATCCTCCAGTTCGACAGGCGTTACTCGGTCGGCGATTTGACAGGAATATTCAGGCCTTTCGTGTACTGGAATCAGGCGCACATGGGCAATTATCAGGACGCCCTCGAGAGCCCGGACATCACCAAAGCCCTTTCCGCATCGCGCGCCTATCGGTCGAAGGCCGGATTCGGCATGAGCTGGGACCAGCAACTCACGCAGGATCTGGGTGCATTCATTCGCCTGAGCTGGGACGACGGGCGAACGGAATCTTTCGCGTTTACTGAAATAGACAGGTCTCTAGCGGCTGGTCTTAGCATGAGCGGAAGCCGATGGGGCAGGAAGGACGACACGCTGGGAGTAGCCGGAGTCGCAAATGGAATCGCCTCTAGCCACAAGGCGTATCTCGCGGCCGGGGGAACCGAGGGGCTGATCCTTGGTGATGGCGGGCTCAATTATGGCCCCGAGGAGATATTGGAAGCCTATTACAGTTTTCGAGTGTTTAAGCAGATCTGGATTTCGCCTGATTTCCAGTACGTTGCTCACCCAGGTTATAATCGCGACCGCGGCCCGGTTCCTGTATATGCGGTGAGGGCCCACCTTGAGTACTAGGCGGAAAACAACCAACCCAATGAGCCCGCCTGAAGCAATAGATCCCGCAGCCGGCCCTCTTAAGACCTGGCGAGAGGGGTTCTGGCGGCGGTTCCTTGCCAACTACTCAGATCCCTTACGCAAACGGCGCTTCATGGTCGCGACCGTCGGTCTAGTTGCGGTTATCGGCATCGCGGATTACCTCACGGGCTTTGAGCTGTCCCTCTTGGTTTTCTACCTCATTCCCGTTTGCATGGCTGTAGCGGCGGTCGGATGGCGGTTCGGTACCGTGACCGCGATCCTCAGCGTCACAATATGGCTCTTCGGGGATGTAGCCGCCGGAGAACGGTTCACAAACACTTTCGTGCCACTATGGAATGGACTCATCGCCCTCGGCACGTACGTGATTGTCGTTTGGCTATTGAGCAGCTTGATCGCGCTCCACCGAGAGATGGACGAGCGCGTTCGCCAACGCACTGCGGCGCTTTCAAAGGAGATTGTAGAGCGTTTGCGTCTAGAGAAAGCTGTCCTAGAAATCACCGAGCGCGAACGCTGTGCTATTGGACACGACCTGCATGACGGCCTGAGCCAACATCTGACAGGCACCGCTCTTGTTGCCCAGTCTCTAGGTGCAAAGATAGCATTGCGTTCCCCTGCGGATTTCTTGGAGGTAAAGAGAATCGTCGATTTGATAGAACAGGGAATCGAGCAGACAAGGAGTCTGGCAAAGGGTTTGTTGCTGGCCGAGATCCGACGCGACGGACTCGCCACCGCGCTCCAAGAACTTGCTCTAAAGATTCGAGGTCAGTTTCACGTCGACTGTGAATTCACGTGCAATGATACGTTCAGTCTCGACGAAAATGGCACGGCGACCCACCTCTACCGGATCGCCGAGGAGGCGATAAGAAACGCGATCCGCCATGGCCATGCCAAAAAAATACTGATTATGCTAACGATTAATGAAGGCAAACTAGTCCTCGTGGTGCGAGACGATGGATCTGGCCTACCGTCTCCGTCCGTCCGTGGCGACGGACTCGGCCTCCGAATCATGGCGCATCGCACCGCAATAGTTGGCGCCTCACTTTCGATTGACGCCCCGGAATCGGGGGGCACATGCATCACATGCTCCTTACCGCTCGCTGAGTTAATCCGATGACAAGCGCCACCGAACCGCGAAGGCGTATTTATCTGGTCGATGACCACCCTCTTGTTCGGGAAGGCCTGGCCAAATTGATTGATCAGCATCCTGACCTATGCGTATGCGGTGAGGCAGAAGAGGCTAACCTGGCCTACAACGAAATTGTGGAAAGCAAGCCGGACGCGGTTGTCGTGGACCTGCTATTGCAGGGCGTCTCTGGTCTGGACCTAATCAAACGACTGCAATCTCTCTCGCCACCCCCGCCGGTCCTTGTCCTTTCCATGCATGATGAGAAGTCCTATGCCGAGCGTTCCCTCCGGGCCGGCGCACTGGGATATGTTATGAAGCGGGAAACGTCGGGCAATGTGATAGCTGCGCTTCGCAAAATACTGACGGGGCATGTGTATGTAAGTGCAGCAATATCCGAACTGGCCACTGAAAAATTCCTCCGAAATAGAGCTGTTACCGGGAGTTCGCCATTGGACCTCTTAACCGACCGGGAGATCGAGATTTTCCGCCGAATCGGCCAAGGTCAGGAGAACCGCTTCATCTCCGAGGCACTCCACCTAAGTTTGAAGACAGTTCAAACCCACTGCGCGCATATTAAGGAAAAGCTCGGGTTAGAGAACGCAACGATGCTCATGCGAGAGGCCGTCCGCTGGGTCGAGAGCCAGTCATAGGTGTCGGTGTTCCCGATTCCCATTTCCAAAGGCACAGAGAGATTTATTCGAATTCAGCATAACTGCCGGCAAGCTTGTGGGGAAAGCCTGCGCCTGCGTCCGTAAAAGGGTACCACACGGGGCTATCAGGCCAAGTCCTACGTAATTACCAAGCCAGGCCCGATAGACGATATGTGTGGCATTCCCGTATGATTGCGCCGAATGGTGCCCTGCCTCTCGATTTTAGATGAAGTCAAAGCAGCTCTTCGGGAAGGCAGATCATGGCGTGCTGCTGTCGTAGCTACGTGGTTGACGATCCATTTGTTGCCTGGGCAAGCCATCGCCGAAGGCAATCCGCCGCCTCTCACTTTCGGGGAGGCTCGTCGGCTCGCCTTGGAACGAAACACCGACCTTCGGGTAGCACAGGTGCAAGTCGGGGCCGCGCTTGCCCAGCTAAGGGTAGCCAGCGAACTCCCCAATCCGACACTGGGCTTATCCACTGCCAAGATAAGCACAGACGGCGCTCCGGAAGGAACGGCTCTTGGAAACGGCCTTCTGAACAGGAGCTACGACAGCATTGCCTCGCTTAGTCAGCTTTTTGTCGTCGGCAAGCGCGGATTGATGCGTGATGCGGCCAGTGCAGGAATCCGATCCGCCGAATTCCAACGCGACGAAGTGAGGCGCCTGCTTCTTCAAGCAGTCACTCAAGCTTATGTAGCCGCACTTTCGGCCCACAAGCAGGCAGATGTGCTTACTGACTCAGCCAGCAAACTGCGGCGCGAGGCGGATGTCGCAGAGCATCGTTTCAAAATCGGCGATCTTTCGTCGTCGGACAAGGCGCAGCTCGAAATCGCCGCCGATCAGGACGAATTGAATTCATACGCCGAAAAAGCCGCCGCAAAAACAGCGGTGGTAACGTTAGAGATTCTCCTTGGTGAACCCAGCCCAGCCGGGATAACACCCCTTGCAGACACTCTGGATCAATGGGTTGAAAGGATCCCCGCGAGCCTCGAACAAGCGTCCATCGGCACGCGTCCGGACATAGAAGCCGCGGAATCCGCCGTGGGCCAGGCTGATGTGAATGTCAGACTTCAGCAGCGACTGCGAATTCCCGACATTACAGCCAGCATTCAATTCGAACGCAACCCGCCAGGTCAAACCAACACGGTAGGCATTGGCATCTCTGTGCCGCTGCCCCTTTGGGACCATTTCAATGGTGAGATTCTTGCCGCGAAAGCCGCCCGGGAACAAACTCAGGCGCAGCTCGACAAGATACGCATCCAGGCCGCCGCCGACTTGACTGCGGCCCGTGTCGCCTACGGTGAAGCGTCCCAACGTGCCAAGCGCTTCCAAACATCGCTTGTCCCAAAGTCAGCGGAGGTGGCAAAGAGCATATCTTATGCGTTTCAAAGAGGGGGTGCGACGCTAACTGACCTCCTTGAGGCCGAACGCAATGATAACGTTATTCGTTTGGCCGCAGTGCAGTCGCAAGCAGATATGGCCAGTACCGCGGCCAGCCTACAGGCGGCACTCGGGCGCCTCGACGGATCGGACGAACATTGAACTTAATTTGAGCAAACGCATCTCATGAAACAATCTTACAATCTTTTGGGTTTGCTCGCGCTCCTGATCTTGGTGAGTTGCGCCAAAGAGCCGACAAAAGCACCCGACCCACCCAGAGGCAAAGTCGACGGTAACAAAGTTGTCTTCCCCCCGAACGCGCCGCAAATCGCGTACCTCACGGTGCAGGATGCAGAACCTCGACGATTGGCAATCACTCACCTTACAGGCCGACTCTACTTGGCCGACGATGCGACTGTTCGCGTTTACACCCCAGTCGCAGGTCAGGTGACCGCCATAAAAAGTGACATTGGGCAAAAGGTTTCAACAGGCGCTCCATTGGCCGAGATCGACTCTCCAGATTACAATCAGGCCCAAGCGGACGAGCGCTCCGCAGAGGCCAATCTAGGCGTTGCGAAGAAATCCTACTTACGTTCAAAAGATTTGTTTGAGCACGGAGGAGCGGCCGAGAAGGACGTTGAGGCCGCGCAGTCCGCCTATGTAGCCGCCTCAGCAGAACGTGACCGAGCCGCGGCGCGACTGAGGCTCTACCACGCAAGCGGGAATGGTACGGATCAGGTCTACGTTCTGCGTTCGCCACTCGACGGCACAGTGGTCGAACGCAACATCAATCCCGGTCAGGAGGTTCGAGCCGACCAAATGCTAGCAAACGCGACCAATCTACTCGCGCCGCTGTTCGTGGTAAGCGACATTTCAAGACTCTGGCTTCAGGTTGACGCTGCCGAGACGGATCTCCTGAATCTCGAGGCAGGACAGCAGATTCGCGTTATATCCAAGGCGTTTCCGGGCCAAGTATTTACCGGGACCGTCACAAACATAAGTCCAACGCTCGATCCAATTACTCGTGCAATTAGAGTAAGGGGAGTGGTTGAAAACCCCGATCGGCTACTAAAGGCGGAAATGTATGTCTTGGTCGATGTGCTCTTAGATGAATCCGAACTCGCGCACGCGGGTGTAGAAATTCCTTCACAGGCGGTCATTACAATCGACAACAAACCGTATCTGTTTGTTGAAATCGGTCCCGGACAATTCGAGCGACGGCAGATTGAAATCGGCTCCGAAAAGGACGGTCGGGTCTATGTGAAGACTGGCGTTTCGGCCCACCAGCGGGTCGTGACCGACGGAGCTCTTCTCCTTCAGTCCGTCCTGGAGTCGTCGGATTGAGAGCAACTGCCAATGATAGGTAAAATCACTACGTACGTCCTTAGAAACCGAGCCGTCGTTCTTGGTGGTCTCGCTGTGTTCGTGATGTTCGGTGTCCAGGCATTTATCGATCTTCCGGTGGAGGCCTATCCGGACGTCACCAATGTTAGCGTCCAAATCATCACTCTCTTCCCGGGCCACGCAGCGGAAGAGGTTGAAAGGCTCGTAACCATCCCAATCGAGAGTGTGATGAATGGTGTTCCTGGAAGGGTCTCGATGCGATCGGTTTCGCTGTTTGGTTTATCGCAGATAACGCTTGTCTTCGGCGACGATGCCGACAACGCGAAAATTCGCAATTTGGCGCACCAACTCTTGGGGGACGTCACTCTGCCCCCAGGCGCTAACGCGAGCTTGTCGCCAGACGCCACTCCGATCGGAGAGGTTTTCCGTTATACCCTGCGAGCGACCAAGGGCTTTCCCGTAATCGAAGTCAGGGCGCTTGAAGATTGGGTGGTAGAGAAAAAGTTTCGCTCTGTGCCGGGAGTGGTCGACGTTAACCCATTTGGTGGTCTCACGAAGCAGTATCAGGTTCTTATCGATCCGGCAAAACTCAAGGCCTACGGACTCACCTTGCAGCAGATCTTTACCGCTCTCTCCAACAGCAATACCAACGCCGGAGGTTCATACGTCGAGCACGGATCCGAGCTCTACGTCGTCCGCGGATTGGGCTTTGTCCGCAATATCGGCGACATCGAGGCGGTATCGGTTGACACCCGGAACGGTACCCCGATCCGGATCAGCGACATAGGGAAGGTCGTCATTGGAAACGCTGTTAGACTCGGGCGCGTTGGAAGAACCGATACCGGCATTGCGGGCTTTCCCGCTGGGATCAGGGATGAAGATGATGTTGCTGAGGGAATTGTAGTCATGCGTCGCGGCGAGAATCCGGTCGAAGTGTGTCAGCGCGTAAAGGCAATGGCCGATCAAATAAACGCCCACTACCTACCGCTAGGAGTCCGACTATCGGTATATTACGACCGGACCACATTAGTCGATCGCTCACTTCATACTGTGAGGCACAACGTTTTTGAAGGAATCGCTCTCGTGATGCTGGTACTGATTCTTTTTCTCGGGATCGGGAATTACCGTTCGGCCGCCGTTGTAGCGCTCGCCGTCCCAGTAGCTCTTCTTGGAGCTTTCATGCTCCTCGATCTGCAAAAGATTCCAGCAAATCTAATTTCCCTCGGTGCAATCGACTTCGGCATAATTGTCGATTCGGCCGTAGTGGTTATCGAAAATATTCTGCGTATGATGGAGAGTCGGCGAGGCAAATACCGCTCCATAAAGTCGCTCATCACTGAAGCGGTAACCCAGATGGGACGCCCCATACTATTTTCGAAGGCAATTTTGCTGATCGCTTTCGTGCCACTCTATACACTTCAGCGCGTCGAGGGCCGAATCTTCAGGCCAATGGCGTTGACGCTCACTTTCGCGCTAGTTGTCGGCACTTTGTATGCGATCATAGTCGTTCCCGTTCTAGCCAGTCTAGCGACAAAGGGAGGGATAGCAAAGAGGGAGGCTTGGATTGTTCGATGGCTTCTTCGCGTGTATCGCCCCTCATTGGAATATGCCCTGCGCTCGCGCCGGTTGGTCACAGCAGTAGCGCTCACATTGCTGATGGCCGGCGCCATCACTTATCATTTCTTAGGAAGTGAGTTTCTGCCGAAGCTCGACGAAGGCGATCTTTGGGTGCGCACTTTTGCGCCGCAGTCCATATCCCCGTCGGAATCAGCCAAAATCACACACGAGGTGCGCCGGCGGCTGGCATCGTTTCCAGAAGTGCGGTATGTGGTGAGCCAAATGGGTCGCCCGGATGATGGCACCGACATAAACGGATGGGATGTGACAGAATATAGCGTTGGCCTAAAGCCCAAAGACCAATGGAAGACCGCGCGAAATCGCGACGACCTAGATGAGGCTATGGCGAGCAATCTACGGGAAATTCCAGGAATCGACACTCAGTTCAGCCAATACATTGAGGACAACGTTAACGAGGCGGTGTCCGGCGTTAAGAGCGAGTTGGCGATCAAGCTCTACGGCGACGATCCAGAGAAGCTCCAGAATCTCGCAAACCAGATCGTAAACGTAATTAAGACGGTGCCGGGAGCCGCAGATGTGAGCACTGATCTTCTTCTGGGCCAGCCTCAAATCCAAATAGCCGTAGACCGAGCAGAGATTGCGAGGTACGGCCTCGCCGTCGCGGACATCCAAACGATCATCGCTACTGCAATCGGCGGTCAAGCGGCGACTCAGGTGCTCGAGGGTGAGCGTACTTTCGATCTCGTTGTAAAGCTCAGGCCGGAATCCGTTTTGGACATCGATTCAATCCGAAATATTCCAGTCTTCGGTTCCAACGGTGAGCGCGTGACATTGGGTATTCTGGCAAATGTTGGAATCGAGCCGGGACTCGCGCGTATCGATCGCGAAGAGAACGAGCGGCGCACCGATATTAAAATGTCCGTGCGCGATCGCGACCTCGATTCAGTGGTGACTGACGCGCAACGCAAAGTTGATGCCATGGTGCATCTTCCCATCGGATACCGCTTGGAATGGACGGGATCGTTTGAGAACGAGCAGCGAGCCGAAAAACGCCTCGCCTACATCGTGCCATTCACATTGCTGGCGATCTTCTTCCTACTGTACATCACTTTTGATTCGGGGCTCCTTGCCATTCTGATTTTGCTTACCGTGCCCTTCTCGGCGGCCGGAGGTTTGCTAGCGTTGCCACTAGCGGGGCTTAACCTGTCGGTTGCTGCCCTTGTGGGATTCATAGCCCTATTCGGAATCTCAATCCAAAACAGCGTAATACTCGTTTCGCGGATCGTCGAACTGCGTCAAGATCGGGAAAATAAGATCACAGAGGCAATTCGGGAAGGAGCTGCTTCCCGCGTAAGACCAATGGTAATGACCGCTCTAATGGCGATACTAGGCCTGTTCCCGATGGCTGTTTCAACGGGTGTAGGCGCCGAAACCGCACGCCCATTTGCGGTTGTTATCATTGGGGGCCTTATCACGGGAACGGTCCTTACGCTATTCATTCTACCCCTGTTATATCCGTCGTTCGAGCCGCATCTGGTAGTCGTCGAGGGCGGTTCCCTGCCCGAAGAAGCAACTTAACGTGAAGCGAGTCTCTATACGGCTCCCGATGAAGGTACTGGCCACCGTGGCTTTCTTATGCGCGCCAACCTTCTCGTTCGCCGCCTCAGTGAGTCCATATTATTCTAGAATCCACGTTGTCACAGGCACCATCGAGCGTTTTGACGGGGTTGAGTCGGTCCTGATTCTTCTAGCGGATGGGTCTAACCTAGAAGTCAAATATTTGGTCGATGTGCAAGGGACCCGAATACAACGGGACAATACGAACATCATTCAGGAATTGTTGCGACCCGGTCAACGTGCGACCGTCTATTTCCGAATGATAAGAAGGGGGCGTAAGGTCGCAGTTACAGTGGAATTAACGGCGGCATCAATCCCAGAGGCAACCAAATGACAGCAGTGTCGACTGGTTCTCCATTCTAACGATTCCGATCCTTCCCATTCGGTATTTCGAAGAGAAGCTCGACTGGCCGATAGTAGCACAAAAACCAAAGTGGATCATTGAAGAAGTGACCATTCAAACCTCACAACACTTATGAAGACAATTTGGAGCATGGCAGTTATGGCACTGAGCATAGTCACTTTGTCGTCCGGCACGCCAGTCAGTCCGCGGTATTCCGGAATCTATGTTGTGACGGGCACAATCGAGCACTTTGACGAGGCTGAGTCTATCCTGACTCTTCGCCCCGACGGATCCAATCGAACCGTAAGTTACTCACTTGAAATGCTAGGCACTCGAATTATGCGCAATGGGAAAGACATCATCCTAGATGCGTTGCGACCAGGGCAACGCGTGACCGTTGATTTTCGATTAAAGCGCGGTGGAAATAGGATCGCAGCCACGGTGTCGCTGATCGCTACCCCAACCTCAGACGGCGCCATTTCCGGCCGCAATTAACTGCTCGTTCGAACAAGGCCCGGGCGTAGGGCGCTACTCTGAAACGGCGGGCCAAGGTTGATCCGGTATTACGGCCCAAAATGCCAAGACTTGGCCTACCGAACGGAGGCGATTGCCGTAATGCCGTTAAGTCTCCGGCCAGCGGCCCGAATTGGGGGAGGAAGACACAAAAACCTTGTTTGAGATCCGCTGTCCATAAAAGGGTCCCTTTTCAAAACAGTCTGCTTCGCCGCCGGTCCAGGATTCGGACGTTTCCGATGGTCTTAGCTGAACGGTGATACGATATTGAGACGGTAGAGGTTTTTGTTTGACGCCGGCGTTCGTGCTGTATTACTACAGCAACACACCGTGTTCTTCCTAGATGCCAACAGCGGAGTGCCTCTCTACGTGCAGCTTCAACAGCAGCTCCGGCAACGCATCTTGTCGGGACAGCTTAGACATGGATCTCAACTCCCCTCTGTCCGCGATCTTTCCTCCGAGCTTCACGTAAATCCGCTAACGGTCACCAAGGTTTACCAGATTCTCGAACGGGAAGGCTTCATTGAAACTAGACGCGGCATTGGGACGTACGTATCTCCTCAAACGCCGGTCTTGAAGATGGACGCACGTCGCCAGCAATTGGCTCCCTCAGTGGACCAACTTGTGGCTGAAGCAGTCCACTTGGGCGTTTGTGAAGATGAGATCCATGCCCTCCTTTCCGAGAAATTCCGTAAATTAAGTCGAAAGGCCCAAACCTTATGAGTGACACACCGATTCTCATACAAAACGTCAGCCGGTCGTTCTATGGCGTTCCAGTGATCAAGGACCTTAACGTCTCTATTAAGGCAGGCAGCATCTACGGCTTTCTGGGCCGCAATGGCTCGGGTAAGACGACGACAATTCGGATGCTTGCGGGACTGATCAAGCCGGATCAGGGAACTGTCCGCATTTCGGGCAATGATCCTTTCCTCATTGGAGCTGAGGAACGACAGCGCCTTGGATATATGTCCGAAAAGGCCGTGATTTCCCCCTTTGCCAAGGTTAGAACGGTGCTCAATCTGGGCCGTGGGCTCTATCCCAATTGGAATTCTGCATTGGCCGATTCCCTTGTTGCCAAATATAGCATCTCACCCAAGAGGCGCCTCACTACACTTTCGCAAGGAAGCCAGCGCATCTTCAGCTTCATCCTGGCTATCGCGCCGCGGCCTAATGTGCTGCTCTTGGATGAACCAGCTGCAAACCTCGACGTTGTCGCTAGACGCGAAATCCTTGATGACATCCTCGAACTTATCCGCGACTGCGGCTGCACCGTTCTGTTTTCGACCCATATTCTCAGCGACGTTGAGCGCGTGGCCGACGAGATCGGTATTCTAGCCAACGGAACACTTCGCGTCAGCGAGCAGCTTGACTCGCTAAAGGATTCGATTCGGCAGGTCCGCTTCTACGGTTTCAAGAATGGCATACCGACTGGCGAGATCCCAGGAAGCTACAGGACCGTCCGCTCCAAGGATGAGATAATTGTCACGATGCGAATAAATGCCGAAGCAACAGCAGATGCGATTGCCGCGCGCTGGTTATGCGAGCAGGAGACCCGAGCCCTGAATCTCGAGGATATCTTCGTGGAGCTTTCCCGTAACTGAAGGATACCCTATGAACAGCACAAAGCAGTTTTGGACACTTTTGAAATTTCAGTCAGCCGTCGCCCCGTTTGCGTGGGTGCTCCCATTCGCGTTTTGCACACCCCTCATGTTCATGTCGCAGGCGGAGCCTTCGTTGAATCTGCTTTTGTTAACGCAGAATCTCTTTTTAGTGCTCCTATTGGGGGCCTTAGTACTGGTGCCAGAAATATTCACTACGGCATCGGGCAACCAAACGGGCGGGCTTGGGGCAGAATTCATACTTACCAGGGCCGTAGACAGGTATATGCTAGCGAGAGCAAAGGCCGTTTTCTTCTACATCGCAGCGCTCGTGGCTCCTTTGGCCATAGTCATCTACTCGTTGAGGCGCCCGGATCTACATGTATCAATCTATCCGAAGCTGGTTCAATTGGACTGTCTAAGCCATGTCCCCGGAAGCGCTCTTATCACGGGAAATGGCGGGCGTTCCGACATTGTTTCAATTCCATCCGGAAACGTCCTGATCGCAACCTGGCGCACATGGGAGATTCTCGCTCTTGCAATCATTGTTCAGGTGTTCGTCTACGTTATTCATCCGTTCAAACATAGGAGGTATTTCTTCTGGGCCCTGATTCTGATCGTGAGTTTCGCACCTATGTTGAGTACCTACTCTAAGCGCGGTTCGATTCCGTGGGACGAACATGCATTTTTTTGCTATGCGGCCAATCAATCCTACTTCTGGATTCTGGCCGTTGGGGCTCTTTTCGTCAGTCAGATCTGGTGCGAACGTCGTTTCGGCCGACTAGAGCAGTGAAGATTTTGCTTGGATCCCATTTTCGGCCGAACGGGGGTTTCTGTAAGCAAATCCTTTTTTTGAATGTTAACAATTTCGAAGTTTAAGAACTGTTCGGTATTATCATAGTTAGCCATTTTAACCCTCAAGTCATCCTTATGAAAAACAGAGGTGTAGATGCTATTACAGATCTAGTCATCGGAGGAGCAGGTGGCTGCGCCTTGGCGCTCGCGGCCTCGTCAGGTTGGTTCAATCGCGATCAGGCTGTTGGCCATATTCTCAACCTGCATTCGGCAATTCTCGTCCTCGTGGGTCTGGGATTACTCGTGGCGAGTTTCGCCATACGGCGGGCTGCGAGTCGGATCGCGTTCTTGGAGGACCAAATCACTACACTCAAACGGCAAAATGGCTAAACAATCGTCGGAACCGAACTCCTCCTTGGTCATGCCTCCTGCGGAGCGGGAGTCGCGCCCTCGGTAGAAGACCGGTTCACCTCAACGTTGATCTGGGCTACCACCGACGACTGTTGCTTGGCTTAATAAGAATAGTGTCAATGACACAGAACATCATTATCCGTCCGGCCGCGCCTGATGACCTAGCCGCCATCAACGCGATCTACAATTATTACGTGGTGCACTCCACTTGTATTTGGACAACCCAACCATGTTCGGAAGCTGAACGCAAAGCTTGGTATCAGGAGCACGGCCCGTCCATGCCTGTTTTGGTGGCGGAACATGGCGGGCGGGTGGTCGGCTGGGGCGCACTCGGCCCATTTCGAGCCGCCTATGCTGCTGCGGGCACGTTGGAAGACTCTATCTATGTGCACCATGATGTTCACCGCCAGAGGATTGGGAGTCAGTTGCTCGGAGCATTGATTGAGGTGGCACGGCACTTGGGCCTCCACTCCCTTCTGGCGAACATCTCTGCCGATCAGACACCAAGCGTTCGACTGCACGAAAAATTCGGATTTCAAAAGGTCGCTCATCTGCGAGATGTTGGCCAAAAATTTAATCAAAGATTCGATGCTATCTATTTACAATTGCTCTTGGGACCTAACCATCCGACCGAGCCGCCGCCTCCGTCTGTCACGGCGGCTGCGGGGCGCCCGCCGCGCCAGCCGTAGCCGCGGCTCATCGCAACGTTCCGTGTTCCAAAAAGGGTAACCCCTTTCGTACATCACCCTTTAGGTCTGGAAGCGGAAAAGCTCGCTCATAACGCCGGGCAGTCCGAGAAGGCTCACGCTTTGAGCTACGCGGATAAAGTTCAGAATGTAATGGCCCCTCGGGGCTATGCTGCGCCTTTGAAAGGTAGATTTGTCCTGCTCGCAACGCCGCCGCTACAAGTAGCCTGGGCGGGCAAGCAATACCGCTTTCAGGTGGAGCAAGAGTCCGTTTCAAAGGAATGGCGGCTCTTCGCGGTGGACGTCGAGTGCGAGAGGTCGGGGAGCTACAGCGCCTACCTGCTGACAACCTCAGGAAAGAAGGCGGACTTCGAAAAGAAGCTGTTCAGCGACGGCGTCACCAGCGAAAGCCGCCCCAGCTTCGGAATGTTCCGACAGCTGCAACGCGACGGGCGGGCAAAGGAAGTAAAGTAGCGTTTGAGCTATCGTTGAAGAAGCTCTTCCCAAGCGCAGCCTAAAGCCCTTCGCAGCCGGACGGCGGTCGTAACTAAAATATTCGTCTCACCGGCTTCGATTTTTTGCAGCGTACGGATATTGAGATCTGCTAGCTCGGCCAATCTCTCCTGCGTGACGTTCCGCCGCATCCGTTCACGCCTCAGATTCGCCCCGAGAACTCTCAGCTGACGCGAAATTTCGATTGATGGCACGCCCCATCATGCCGTAAAGCCTCAGTTCTAAGAACGGCACAACATGCCGTAAACGATTCGGAGACCGCGACAGACCCAAATGCCTACTTTTCCCGAGCGCGGCAACCTGAAGGCCGTGCAAGCTATCAAGCTCTTTCGTCTATCCCTCGATAAGCATTCCAGCCCGAGAGACCGGTCGTGGGCAATGAGCCAGTTCATTGAGGCCAAAAAAAACTTCAGCCACAAGGACCTCGTCGAGGCCATCAACAAACAGGTAACTCATAGCCGTCGTCTACGAGCTAGCTTGAAGCGACAACTCCGGGAAATGCGCGGCGACTCCTAGAGGGCGGTAACGGCGGCCAGCTTGCAAGGCCTGATGCGGCAGCAACAGGCCCGCTCCCCTGCCCTTCGGGTCGCAGGGATCCGCGCCCGGGGGACGGCGCCGGCGCCATTCAAAGTAATGTCCTTCCTTTGCTTGGCATGGCGTCGATCTCGCGCTGCATTAGAGCCATCAAATGCCCCTGCAGGCGGGCGAGATAGCGGCCGGAAACGCGGGTAATCTTGCCGGCAAGGTGGGCGCGGCGGGTGGCGATTAGTGCGAGGGCATAGGAGCGGCAAGCGCTCCGATTAAGTAAGCGTGTATTCGTTTTCATAGCACGCCCATTATATCAAACGCGGTTTCCGCTCTCGGCGCTTTTTAGACGAGTAACAACACGTTGCAAAAACGACGCCCCGGGAATTTTTCCCTTGACCGGGTTTTTCTAAGAGACGCGAAACCGCCCTGAAGCTCGAGGAAAGACCATGCGGTGTATTCAAACCCTCACATGAGCCCATTTACTCGCTCCATGGCCAGCACCCTAAACACTACCCTCAGCAATTCGGATGTCGTGAATGGCTTGCGGACGAAGGCATCGAACCGTGCCCACGGATCGTGATTCAGTTTCGCAACATCATCAGCATCCAGCCTATCTGAAGCCACGATGACAAACAACGCCATGGCCGCCACTCGGATGCGGCGGACCAGGGCCAAGCCGGAGGCTTTGGGCATGATGTCATCGGTTACCAGCAGGTCGTAGTGACTGCCTAGCAGTTCTGCCCATGCAGCTTCGCCGTCCTTTGCCGTTTTGACCTGAAACCCGGTGTCCTCCAAAGTAGCGGCCAGCAACCCGCAAATAAGAGGATCGTCGTCTGCTACGAGTATACGTTTCGTTGCACATTGCCCGGCGGATGGCGCCGGATCCACCAGGGACGAGCGATCGCTTGCAAGATCTTCGTTCACATACTCACCGCCCTCCAGAGTGGGACGAGGTATAATGGCGGCGTTTACTGTCATGGATAACTAAGGTTCGCCAAAGCCGGACATCCTTAGTGAATGGGCGTCCCGTCCAGCCTGATCCCCCAGGGCGTGCGGCTCGCGACTGGGTTGCCGCTCGTCTGCAGAATGGCCACCGCTATGCGACGTATGCGATGACGAGGTGCCTTTGATGTGGGCCGACGCCGTGATCCAGTTGTCGACCTCGTGGCCGGGCTTACATCCATCTCTCTCGTAGAGTTGATAGGCTTTGGCCAGGATTGCGTCATCGCAGGGTATGGAACAAATCTCGGGGTCGGTCTTTTTCTTTTTCACGGATGGGGTTCTTTGGGGCACGGAAACGCGAGTGCAGCCAGGGTTTTGATCATGAGCCTGGAGCCTAAAAGGCGCCATGGGGTGAAGACCCCGGGCGCTATCATTGGTGCCTCAAACAAACAGGATGTATCAGGTTGGCGATCAGTCGGCTTCCTTCGATCAGGTACGGAGGTGTCCTAAAGGGGTAACCTCCAATTCTTGTGGCAAAAACTAACAGGTCCGAACTACTCAATGGGAAATCCCCGTTTGGGTTCGTCTCGTATCGCACCCTAAACCGTGAGCAGCGCTTCCGGTCCACCAAGGAGACAGACCTCGTTAAGACTGAGGCTATCGCCTCCGCCATTGAGGACGGTCTTGGCAAGGCAAAGGTCGGCGAATTCACCGAAAAGCCAGCCCGCTCAAATCGTATTATTGGCGTCCGTTTGGTAGTTACTTGACCGCATAAATCTCCACCAGGCCTGTACCGCTGGAGTTGTTGGCCCCGGAAAGCTGGGCGGTGTAAGCGCCGGGAGCGAGCGTGACTAGCACGGATGAATCGTTGCTGCCCAATGCGAGCGCGAAGGCACCTGAGCTGCTGGCCGCAGACGCAATGATGCTGGCTGTGGCCGGCACCAGTCCCCCGCTAACGGTGATCGGTGTGCCCCACGCCTGGTTTTGGGCGATCAGATTCTGGTTGCTGTCAAATATGCTAAGCGACGGCGCCGCCAGCACCCCGGGCACACCGAACTGACTCAAACCGGGACCGATGCCGCGAATGAGGACCGTCTGCGGGGAATTCCCTTCGATCACGAATCCGCCGATCAGTATGGTCGAAGTGCCCGCCACAGCACCGATCGAGGACTCGTTCACCAATGTCGCAAGAGGCTGGGAGGAAATCGGGTCGAGGTCGTAGATCTCGGCCAGAGCCTTGCCGCTGTTTCCGCCGCCGGTCACCTGCAGGTAGTAGGTGCCGGGCTGCAGCACCGCGACCGCAGCTGCGTCCAGACTATCGGTGGCGAGCGAAAACGCTCCCACCTGGCTGAAGGCCGCCGCCAGGGTGGGGTCTCCGGCCCAGCCGCTGTTGGTCACAACCGTGTTCCTAGAGGCGTCGAGGAGCGTCAATGTCGGCGTAGCCAGCACTCCCGAAACGCCGAAGGCGCTGAGGCCGGGGCCAACCGCACGCACGAGAAATTGTTTCGGACCAGAGCCGGTCACCACAAATCCCTCGCTGATAATCGTGCCACCGGCCACCTCCTGCAGCGTGGAGAAGTTCGCGAGCTGACTGATGGCGGACGTGGTGGAGGCAACGCCGGAGACGCCAATCGTGCCGCCGCCATTGGGCAGCGTGATCGTCGCCGTGGTGCCTGTCGTCGCAGCGTCCACGGTTCCGGAGACGCTCACCCCCTGTGCCGTTGACACGGTGAAGGAATTGTCAGCCGCAATCGTGCCCGTGCCGGCGGCCACGCCGCTCGGCGTCAGGGCGAGTTCAAAGACCTCTCCCTGGGTGCCGACAATCGTGTAGGCAGCGCCTCCGGAACCGGTGGCCTGGTAAAGCCCGGCAACCGCAGCCGAGGAGCCGGCGGCGGGATCGACCGTCGCGGAAAAGGGCAGCGACAGTTCCGCGATCGTGCCGGTCATCACGCCGTTGGCGATGCTCCCGCTGAACGTGAGCGTCTGTCCGGTGCCCGTCGTCGAAGTCAGCGCCTGGGTCTGGCCGGAGAACGTGTTGTCGGCGTTGACGGTGATATCGACCACGAAGCCGGAGTTGATGCTGGCGATATAGCCGACGAGCTCGCCGGTCGTGCCATCCGGGTTGAGGATGGCCGCAAGGCTGCTCGAAGCCGACGCGGTGCGAGCCTGCAGGCCGGAACCGACCGACGCACCTGAGGTGCCGAAGCCGCCAAAAAAGATCTGTAAAGCTTGGAGAACGGTGGGTGTCAGCGAATGACTGCTGTCGCTGCTCCCGCCATAGGAACCACCCGGGTTGTAGACCGCATTGATCGTGTAGGTACTAACCTCAGTGCCAAACGGCAGGGGATAGGTGACGGTGGCAGCGCCGTTGACGACCGTGCTTGAGGTGACCGGCGTGCCCACAACGGTGCTGCCATTCGTGAGCGTGAACGTCACTGTTCCCGCGTTTACCGTGCCTGCGGAGCTGGTGACCGTCGCCTTTAAGGTCACCAAGCCTGCTGTGGTGATCTTGCTGACGGTGTCGTTGCTGTTGTTCGAAACATAGAGGTTTCCCGCTTTGTCGAAAGCCAGTCCATTAGGACCGCTTAACCCTGAAACGAACGTGGACACGCTGCCGGCCGGCGTCACCATGCTGATGGTGTTGTCCTGGTGACACGCAACATAGAGATTGCCCGATGAGTCAAACGCCAGTCCAACCGGCTCATTGAAACCTGAAGCAAACGTGGAGATGGCGCCCCCCGGTGTCACCTTGCTGACAGTGTCGGCGACTACGTCCGAGACATAGAGGTTGCCCTGTTGGTCGAACGCTAATCCAAAAGGCTCATTGAAACCTGAAGCAAACGTGGAGACGGTGCCACCCGGTGTCATCTTGCTTATGGTGCCACCATGGTAATTCACAACATAGAGGTTTCCCGCTGCATCGAATGTAAATGCATTTGGTCCATTATACCCTGAGGTAAAAGGGGTTACTGTCCCATCAGGCACCACTTTACTGATGGTATTTTCGCCAAAGTTCGAAACATAGAGATTGCCTGCTGAATCGAACGCAAGTCCGTCGGGCTCTTTGAACCCTGAAGCAAAAATGGACGTTGCGCCGCCAGCCGTAACCTTGCTGACCGTGGTGCCGTTATAGTTCGAAACATAGAGATTGCCCGCTGCATCGAAAATAAGTCCATCTGGCCCATCAAACCCTGAAGCGAACGTGGATACCTTGGTATTATAACTGAATGTTCCCGAGGCCGAGGTTGTGGTCGGAATCAGCTCCACCGATAGCGTTGTGCCGCTGGCGCTGCTCGCCGCAAATGATCCGCCCCCGTTGTAAGCGACCAGAATCGTATAGGAACCCGGCGCTGTGCCGGCTGGCAGAAAATAGCTGGCGGAGGCGGATCCGTTGGTGACCGTGCCCGAGGTGACAGCCGTTCCCACCGGGGTGGTGCCGTTCTCGAGCGTGAAGGTGACCGTCCCGGCATTTACCGGGCCGCTGGCGCTCGTCACCGTGGCCGACAAAGACACCGTCTGAGCGGTGGAGTCGAATGTGACCGACGGCGCGGATGCAGCGACCGTCGTCGGCGTGGACGCTGCGACCGTAAGCGAATGCGTGCTGTCGCTGCTCGTCGCAAAGATTCCGCCGGAATTGTAGACGGCCTGGATCGTGTAGGTGCCCCCCGCGGTGCCCGCCGGCAGCGTGTAGATGGCGGTGGCGGCACCGGCCGTGACCGTGCCCGAGGTGACTGGCGAACCCACCACCGTGCTGCCGTTCTTGAGCGTGAAGGTGACCGTCCCGGCATTCACCGTCCCCGCGGCGCTCGTCACTTTGGCCGACAGGGACACCGTCTGGGATGTGGAGTCGAACGAGACCGGCGTCGCGGACGCCGCGACCGTCGTCGGGCTTAACATTAACACCGTCAGCAACTGGGTGCTGTCTGTGCTCGTAGCAAAGAGTCCGCCGGCATTGTAGACGGCCTGGATCGTGTAGCTGCCCGCCGCAGTGCCGCCCGGCAGGGTGTAGCTGGCGGTGGCGGTGCCCGCCGTGACCGTGCCCGAGGTGACCGCCGTACCCACCTGAGTGGTGCCGTTCAAGATTGTGAACGTGAACGTCCCCTCGTTCACCGTCCCTCCCGAGCTCGTCACCGCGGCCGACAGGGACACGGTCTGATCCGCCGGGCTGGACGTTGCCGATGCCGCCGCCGCGGCTACCGTCGTTGCTGAGGCTGGGATCGAAAGCGAATGCGTGCTGTCGCTGCTCGTGGCGAAGGTGCCACCCGCATTGTAGACCGCCTGGATCGTGTAGCTGCCTGCCATGATGTTGGCCGGCAGAGGATAGGCGACGGTGGCATTGCCCGCCGCGACCGTGCCCGAAGTGACCGCCGAACCCACGACCGTGCTGCCGTTTAGGAGCGTGAAGGTGACCGTCCCGGCATTCACCGTCCCGGCAGTGCTAACGACCGTCGCCGTGAGGGTGGCAACGTTTGCGTTGGCGAGCTTGTCGACAGTGTTCCCCACATAGTTCGCAACATAGAGATTGCCCGCTGCGTCGAACACCAAGTAAGAGGGAAGACTGAAGCCTGAAGCAAACGTGGTCACCACTCCGGCCGGCGTGACCTTGCTGACGGTGTTGCCGTCATTGTTTGCAACATAGAGATTGCCCGCGGTGTCGAACGCCAGACCAACGGGTTCGGTGAACCCTGAAGCAAACGTGGTCACCGCTCCGGCCGACGTGACCTTGCTGATGGTGTTGCCGCCACTGTTTGCAACATAGAGGTTACCCGCTGCGTCGAATGCCAAACCCTGCGGAAAATTCAACCCCGATGCAACGAACGTGGACACCCCGCCGGCCGATGTCACCTCCTTGACGGTGTTGTTGGCAAGATCCGCAACATAGAGGTTGCCCGCAGCGTCGAACGCCAGACCAAGGGGCTCACCGAGCCCTGAAGCGAACGTAGATACCGCGCCGGCGGACGTGACCTTGCTGATGGTGCCGCCTGCAGCATTCGCAACATAGAGGTTGCCTGCGGCGTCGAACGCCAAACCTCGCGGAGAATTCAACCCTGATGCAACGAACGTGGAGACTGCGCCCGTTGGTGTGACTTTGCTGATTGTGCCGCCTGCAGCATTCGCAACATAGAGGTTGCCCGCAGCGTCAAAGGCCAAACCAGCGGGATTATTGAATCCCGAAGCGAACGTGGACACCGTCTGCGTCACGCTGAATGTGCCCGACGCCGTAGTCGTCGTTGCGTCGGAACTGACCGAGAGCGAAGTGCCACTGGTGGTGCTGGTTGCAAAAGAGCCGCCCGCATTGTAGACGGCCTGGATCGTGTAGCTGCCGACCGCGGTACCTGCCGGCAGCGTATAGCTGGCGGTGGCGGTGCCGGCCGTGACGGTGCCCGAAGTGACCGGTGAACCCACCGGGGTGCTGCCGTTTAGCAGCGTGAAGGTGACTGTCCCGGCATTCACCGTGCCGCTGCCGCTCGTCACCGCGGCCGACAGGGACACCGTCTGGTCCGCTGAGCTGGATATCGCCGAAACGGCTGCGGCCGTGGTCGTGGTGGCATTTAAGCCCTGAACGGTGACGCTCTTCGTCGCAGGCGCGCTCGTTGTGATGCCGTCATTTACCGTAAAGCTTACGGTGCGGGCGGCGGTCGAGGGGCTGGAGGCAGTGTCCGTATACGTGACCGCCTGCAGCGCGGCCTGCCATTGGGCCAGGGTCGCGGTGCCGCTTGGGGAGGTGAGGGATAGAACGCCGCTCGACGCATTGTAGCTGGCGGAGATGTCGCCGAAGGTGGCCGCGCTCGTGTTGGTGAAGGCGAGAACGTCCCCACTTGTTTGGAATGCGCCTGTGATCGCAACCGTGCCTGAAGGAAGCGTAGGGTGGGCCAGGTCGCCCACCAGCACGCCCGCATCTACGGCGACGGCGCTCCCCGTAAAGCTGCTGGAGCCGCCTGTAGTCAGAACGACGGGCGTTTGGTCCACCGCGGTCACTGTGACCGTCTTTGTGACCGTATTGCTGTTCTGCACGCCGTCGTTGACCGTGAAACTCACCGTCCGGCTCAGCGTGTTGGGTATGATGGCCGAGTCGCCGTATAAAACCGAATCGAAGGCGGCCTGCCACTGGGTCGGTGTCGCCGTGGCGCCGACGGAGGTGAGGGTCAGTACGCCCGTCGCCGGATTATAGCTGCCGGAGATGTTGCCGAAGGGCCCCGGACCGGGATTCACAAAGCCCAGCATATCCTCGGTGGGCTGGAAATTTCCGGTGATTGCGACCGTTCCCGAGGCGAGCGATGACTCCGACGAAGAAACCGTGAGCTCGCTGTCCACCATAACCGGCATCGAGGGGACATCGTCACCCTCGGTGAAAGCGGTGGAGCCGCCGCTCGCCGTCAGCACCGGTGCGGCGATGGGCGTTGCGACCGCAAGGCCCAATGGAGTGTTAAGGCCCGTGCCTGCGCCGCTGATTGTCGTCGTGGGAGCGAGATTGAGGGTGCCGCTTGTCACGCCGCTCAACGCGTAGGTGGTGACCGAATCGTTGCCGCCGCCGACGTCGTTGGTAACGTAGATCGTCGTGGCATCGACCGCGATGCCGAAGGGGTTGTTCAGGCCCGTGCCGAGGCCGTTGATTGTCGCGATTGGCGTGGCGGGGCCGTTGGCGCCCAGCGCATAGACGAGGATCGAACCGCCGTTTACGCTGTCTTGGTTGGCGACATAGATGTGACTTGAGTCAACCGCGATGCCAGTGGGCACAAGGGCGCCGGGCAGACTGCCTGCCGCGGTTATAGTCGCGCTGGGAGCGAGATTGAGGGTGCCGCTTGTCACACCGCTCAACGCGTAAACAGTCACCGTGGAGTCGTTCGTTACGTAGAGGCTGCTGGCGTCGACCGCGATACAGGCCGGGGTGAGGCCCGTGCTTCCGCCGCTGATGGTGGCTGTCGGTGGGGCATTGCCCGAGGCGCCCAACGGGTAAATCGTAACCGATTGGCTGACGTCGTTGTTTATGACGTAGATGCTGTTGGCATCGACCGCGATGCCGTTCGGGGCGTCCAGGCCCGTGACGCTGCCGCTGATCGATCGGACCGGCGCGAGGTTGCCGTTGCTCGACCGCCCATAAATCGTGATTATCCCGGCGCCGGCGCCGTCGTTGGTCACATAGAGGTTGTTGGCGTCGGCCGCTATGCAAAGCGGCGCTGTCAGACCGGTGCTGCTGCCGCTGATTGTGCTGCCTGGGGAGGCATTCCCGAATGCGGTCAAACCGTAGGCGGTGACCGTGTTGTTGCCGGCATTGGCCACGTAGATCTGCGCGTCCAGCGAAGGTAAACATGCCGCGGCCCACAGGAGCGCGGCAACGCCGAGTGCGCACCTCGGACGACCCACGCCGCATGGCACTGACGATGGGTGCGCAACCGAATCCGTACGGTCCGATTCAAGCGGGGCGAGCTGTGTCTGGGGTGTCATGAGTTATATGAGGATCAAAAAATTCGGGGAGCGACGTTTCATCATGCACGTGCGTTCAGGCCTGCAGAATACGCTTCTGCCCGCCTTGGCCGGCTTTGGCGCGATTATCGTAGGATCAGAACGATAATTTATAATTACCACGCCCCACCTCTACCATCCCTCATGCCATTCGTAATCGTACAACATCATGATTACTAATGAAGGGTCAACGATTCTGTAGACTGTTCGTTCCAATTCGCGCCACTGAGTGCGCAGTCTGGTCTGGGGGAGGCAATGGAGGGTTGTAACGGGAACGGCACATATTGCGTGAGAAATAATCCGGGATTTCCCATTTGGCTTGATGGTTCGGGTTGTTTTTGGTGTCAGTCGGCGTGAACGAGTGGAAATCTGCTCGGTCCTCGTTCGAGAATCGAGATCCTGGTGGCTCGGAGCGTCGTTGTCACCCAGATTTCGTCGTTCTTGCCCGACGCGGGACCAAAATGCGACGAGGTCGTCGGCCCAAGGAGACACTACTCCCACGGTGTCCGGCGCTGTATACTGGGGTTGAAGGAAAACGATCATCCGGGAGTCGACATAGGCATTCTCAGACGGTCGATCGCACACAAGATGGCCTGGAACAACCTCCGGGGGACCGCCACCTCCGCCAACTGGAAGGTGACCTGGCGAGCGTGGCGAACGACCTTGGCTCCGATCTTGATCAGTTTTTCCCGAGTCGTCGTCAAGGTCCAGCGCCTGACTTCCCGCGGGAGTACCAGCTGCCGGAGGAAGTTTCCGAGGTTGTACGCCAACACGAAGAGGTGTAGCCGCACCTGGTTGTCGACGAAATCATGGCACGACAAGCGCGTCCACTTTACCGCATTCTTGCCTTCCTTGATCCATTGTTCTGCCGTTCCCCGCTGGTTATAGAAGCGGACGACGCGTTTGGCCGGACGCGTGAGGTTCGTCACGATGAACCCGACTCTGGGAAACAACTCGCCTTTGTGCCATTCAACCTTGGCGACCACCCGCCTGGAGCGGTTCCAGCTCTGGGCCTGGTAGGAAAAGTCAGCATACCGGACTAGCGGCGCATTTGACGGTCGGCCCACGGGCCGCGTCAAGAGGGGCTCTATCTCCCGCTGCAACACGTCGTTCCCTGGGAGGCGAATGGCATAGGAATATCCTTCGTCCTCCAGAAACCGGTAGAGCTCCGGCTGAGCGAATGCGGCGTCAGCTCGAAAACGACGGGGAAGCCTCCGGCCACGGTAGCGTGCCACGACCGGCTCCAAGACATTCCTCCAATCCTTGGCGCTGTGGACGTTCCCCTCCCTGAGCATGGAGCGTTCGACGTCTCCAAACTGGTTGAAGCAGAAAAGCGGGTGATAGCAGGTGCAGCCAAAATGCCCGTTGTAGGCTGTGCCCTGCTGCTCCCCGTAGGTTTCGCTGACAGAGCTGTCCATATCGAGGACGACCTCCCGCAATCGCCTGCGGTCCCGCAATTGATCGATCCATTCACCGGAGGCCTTCGCAAGAGCGGCCAGATTGCGGGGCTGTGTCAGCACCTCGGTCTCGAAACGTGCCATCTGGCTTGTCGACGCTGCCGAATGCTCAGTCGCTCGTCCCCCGACCACTTGCCTCATGACCGGATCGACCGCGAGCCGTTCCGCATCGTTGGTGTCTTCGTAGCCTGCAAGCCGACTATATATAGACTGGCGAATCAGGGCCAATATAGAATGCTGCGTGTTCTTGCCTGTCCGCCAGTCGCTCAGCAGTTGGCCGCTCATCGTTGTCAGTCCGAGCACCTCGTCCATCTCCCTATAGGCAAGCAGCCCTGCGTCGGACGAAATATTGGCGCCGTGAAATTCCAACGTCAGGCGCCGGTCAAAACTCAGCTTTAAACCATCGGTTTTGGTCGCACCCATTGGATTTCGTGTTCTCAAGGTTTCAGGAGTCTTTATACCATTCCATATCAGCTTGTTAGGTATACACATCGTTAGCAATCCTCATGCCAATCTGGGAAATCCGGGCTTAGGTGTGGCGCACTGCGATGTGAGACGTGAGAGTTCCCCGCTCGCGAAGCTAGTCGGTTTCTTTCGGCCCCAGATGCCACCTGGGCCTTGTGCTTTCGCAACCTGTCCTCCTCGTGGTGTTTCTCATTGCTGAGGGCCTTTTCCTGTCTTTGCAGAGTGGTACAGGTGACCTTTTACCTCCAGTTTTCGGTCTGGGTATCTGGCGCATTGGGCACTTCACTGCATCCCGGCAGTTCCAAACGGGCTAGTATTTTGTTTGCCCCAGGTGTCGCAGTTGGTCCATGCCCCGAGAGTGGGTGGTTAGGTGATCCGTATTCGGAATACGCATTACGGCTTCCACATGGCTGCTTCACCAAGGAATGACATCGGGTGTACGATTCAGGCTGGTGAGGAGGATGTCTTCGCTGTCGGACATCGTTATCAACGAACTGGTGCTGAACACTAACTAGTTAGACAGAACACGAAGAACTGGTGCTCCCCTTTAGGGGTCTTGAGCGGCTACCTGGTCGAACGGTCCGGGTAGCCGCTCTTTTTTACGAGATTTCCTAGGCCTCAGATAGCCATGGTTCTCTGCGATCGTATCGAGAAATTCATCTACCTCATGCACCACCTCGTGTATCTGTCCATTTTCGCCCTTAACCTCACCAGATGGCCTCCATCCGGGACGGTGCTCATCTAGGCGATCTAGGATGTTGGTATTCGTCCATTCCTGAAACTCCATCCGGTACATCCAAAGAAGCTTTGGCCAGTCTCCCAGGACAGCCGCCAAGGCGTCTTCATCCTCACAGCCAAGCTTAGCGGCCACCATACCTGCAAACCGGCGCAGCCTGCGATTATAGGGCGTCAACAGCATGCACTTGCTCTTTGAGTTCAGGTAGCGGGAGAACCCTGTGGAGTACTTGATCAATCTCATACCCTTTCCTGCCATCCTCCGCTTCCGCCATGACAGCTTATTGAGGAGGTAGGAAATCATGGAATCGCGGCCCCATGGCGGCTCTAGGTCACGTCTCCTGAACCCGCCAAAGCCGTACTTCATGGTATTCTGGTGCAACACCCGCCTCAGGCGACGCAAGTTCTCGTTCGGGTTTGCCAGTCCCATAGTATCCAAGTCGGCGTCGTATCCGGTGAGGATATTCACCTTACAGTCGATGGCCAAGTGGACGTGGAGAGTGCCATCACGATGCCTTTCCCAAGTGCATATCCAGTGCCCGCAGTGATGGGCCAGCACCTTGTCACAGAATCTCTTCAGCTTACGCTGGGCCTTAACCTTGTCACGGAGCTTGGGATAGAACCGTAGCGTGAGGAAGCCGATGTTCTGTATACCGACATGGTCGATGAAGAGATCAAGTTCGTGGAAGAGGAGAACCTGAGCCCTTGTAAGCCTGCGGTTCAGTATGCTTCCCCTGAAGGAGTACATGGCGAGGAACGGGCTCGGAACTAGGGGGGCTGATAGAGCGGAGTATGTTCAGTTATTTTAGAGACAGACTAGGCTGATTCTCTGGGGCCTTGGGCACGGGTGGGCAGGCGACGCTGATATGTGAGAGATTCAAGTTAGGCAACTTGGTCGTTCTTGATGCGCCCGGTCCGCACGAAGGCCGAAACCTCGGCGACATCGAAGAGCGTGGTGCGGCTGCCAATGCGGTAGCGGGCGAAATGGCCCGCCTGGGCGTATCGGTACAGCGTGCGCGATGACAGGCCCAGGCTCCTTGCGAGGGGTTTTGCGCGACAGTACTGAGGCAGAGGATTGACCGAAACGCGGTCGGGAGTGGATTCAGGTGATTTTTTCACCCCCCAAGAGAACTCGGTGCAATTGTGCCAGGTGGGTACACACCAGGTAATCTGGGTTCAGCTACCCGAAATTGGTGACAAGTATGCTGATTCGAGGACCTGAAAAGTGGCCAAGTAATGGCCAAGCACACTTTTCTAGTAAACAGCCTAGCTTACCTAACTTATTGTTGGTAAATGGCTGCCCGGGCTGGGATCGAACCAGCGACCAAGTGATTAACAGTCACCTGCTCTGCCACTGAGCTACCGGGCAATCTTTTGGGCGCCCCTTTG
>Ga0302265_1000285_pt1 | contig 35778 bp, 47 predicted proteins | sample III_Bog_E1_1_FD_194556 | JGI IMG/M metagenome (GOLD analysis project Ga0302265, IMG submission 194556) | Peat permafrost microbial communities from Stordalen Mire near Abisko, Sweden - III_Bog_E1_1 | ecosystem: Environmental > Terrestrial > Soil > Wetlands > Peat | place: Sweden: Abisko...
GAGCCGACCTCTTCGCTGCCGTCAAATCCGTCATCGGAACCGCCGCTCGCACCGGCATCGACGCCTACGCAGCAATCATCAACACCCTACGCGGAAGCTCCGTACTCCAGCCAGGTTGAGCAGATACCCAATTTAGTTTCCGTATACTCTTTTGTTTCTCATAAGATCGTGCCACGATGTCACGCATTGATGGACTGAGTGATTTGATCGAAAATCTCACCAAAAAGAAGCCTCGCGCCCTCACGATAATTACTTCGTATAATTCCCTCGTCCTCTATTCCGGTATCATAATAGAGGTTGTCAAAATAAACTGCTAACCATTCAACGAATCGGAGAACATCGGAATAACCTTCCAATGAAAAGGAGACATTACGCATGCGATTTTTCGGGTAACGGCGCCCTACCAGCATTGCGCCTTGCGCGAGCACGAAGGACGAGTATCTCCGCCTGTGCATCAATATATGCGTAAACTCGCTCCTTCAATTCGTCTCACGACATATATCAGATCGTATCAAAAGTTTTTTCCATAATCGGTATAATTAAAATTACCACTCCTCAGTATATCAATATAAGAAATTTTTGCAAGTCATGGTAAACATGCCTACTCCCCTCGTTCCCGTCACTTTTCTAGGAGGGCAAAGAGCGCGAGAATGACGATGAGAAACTGACCGATAATATCCATGGCTTTGTCCCGTTAATAAAACCGCCGGCTAGGGCGGTTATTTTTTCTTTCCAATTGCGATTCGCTCTACCGTGCAGACATTTTCGTCTCGGTATCGTCGGCATATAGCCGATATGAGATAACTTCTCGCTCGCACTCTCAGGGTACTTTCCACGAATATTTCATTCTCATAGGAAACCACTCAAAAATATCACGCAACTATACTTCGGACGATCTCTCAACGGATTTCTTGATACAAAAGCACCAAGCTCTCTTGATAACTGTCGTGTATCTGCTTTTCGTTATAAATTCCCGTATCGGAATAGAAATCACCAAACTTTGCCCGCAAGGATTCTATGAAAATCTCTATATCGGCAAAAGCCCGAGCCGAAAACCGTGGTTCTGTCATAATTAGCGGATAACAAGTCTTTTGTTGTAGGATTCTACCTGTTGCTTTTGTCGTTCTATTGAGGATAACACCTCCCGCACGAGCAATTCTGCCTGTTCATCTATAAAAGAATAGACTCTGCGATCAAATTCTTCGAGCGTCATATATTCCGCAGAATTAAATTCTTTTGCCATAATCGGTATAATTAAAATTACCACTCCTCAGTATATCAATATAAGAAATTTTTGCAAGTCATGGTAAACCTGCCTACTCCCGTTCCCGTCACTTCCCTTTCCGTATCGCTTTTTGGAGTTCCGCTTTCCGGTCTCTCAGACGCATGAGTTCTCGGTTCACATCCCCGCTCTCTCGGTACCGGTCGGACATGTCCACGATACGGCAGGACGGCAGCGCGGTACGGAGACGTTCCACGGCGGATCGTCCGGCCTGGTCGTTGTCAAGAAATAGTCGGATTTCGTTGGCAGGATGGGCTTGGAAATAGGAAACGGCACGATCGGTCAGGGCAACGGAATTGAGTATGAGGGCGGTTGTTTCGTTGGTTTCTCCGGAAAGAAGCGGCCACGAGAGAAAGTCCATAAACCCCTCGAAGACGTTGACGATTTTGTGGGTGGTTCCGGGGAGAACGGAAATATCCTTGGTGCCGATACAGCCCTTGAAATAGGGGTTTCGTACTTCGTACCCGCCGCTCTCGTTCCGGAAACCGATACCGAAATAAGGCTTTCCTCCGGCCTGGTAATGAACTTCTTTCACATACTGTCGGGCAAAGTCGGGCGGTATTGCCCGCCCTTCGAGATACTTCACGAGGGCGGGATGGGAGAGTTCTTTCGCGCCCGCGAGCGATTCCCGCCCCAATGATGGATCCTTTCCGGTTCGTACCTCTCGGGAAACCGTCGGCACGATCTCGCCCACGAGACCGGACACGATCCGGAGGATTGATGCGACGTCCGTTTCCCCCGAGAGGCGGGACACGAGATCAATGACCGTGCCGCCGCGTCCCTCGCCGTGGTCGTAGTAGACGTTTTTGCGGGGATTCACGACGAAGGACGGGGTCGTCTCATCACGAAAGGGGCTCTGGTACCAAAGGTCGGTTCCCCGACCCTGCTTGGGGGTGTGTCCATATTTCCCGAGAATGGTTTCAAGGGGAACGGATTTGGCTTGATGGACGTTCATACGGGGGGAGGATGAGGAATACGGGGGTTTTGAGGTTTCTGGTATTTCCGTGGTTTGGGTCATTCAGCGTTCGCGTCCCATTCCGCGCTGCTTCATGACCGATGAGAGTTCGCGGCGTCGGGCTTCTTCGGGGGAAAGGAGAGCGTGGATTTCAGAGGCGGTGCCCTCCACGATACCGGATACCCCGTCCACCATCGCCTGAATCGGTTTCGGCATGACCTCGGGGTTCATCGGGTCGGAATCAGGCTCGATCGGATCGGACGATCGGCGGTTCGGTGCTCCTTGGTGCTGAGTCATTCTTTCCACGCTTCACCTCTCTCGATCAATGTCTCGTTCCATCCGGCGATCTCTCTGGCGGAAGAGGTCGTTGAGTTCGTCCCGGCGCCGCTCCTCCCCACTGCGATGATCTTGGTCACCCAGTCCGACGCTCGGCTTCGTGCTTCGTTCCTGGGCAGGCTCGGGACGGTTACTTTCCTCGTGTCGGTGGGCACGCTTCGGGGGCTCCGGGGGCTCTTTGCTGGGCTCATCAGCGCCACCTACACGCCGATCGGCGTCTCGACCGTGGTCGGCCTGGTCAGGTCGTCCGGCCTTTCGTTCGCTTTCCTGCTCGCCTGGTCGCTTGCCTCGGAGATCTGGTTCGTCCGGTTTCCGGTCTCGTGGGTCCGGCTTGGGTTCCGGCGTCTTCCCCACCCCGAACAAGCGTGCCATCGTGGCGGTATAGTGATCGTCTACCCCGAGCGTGGAAAGGCGGTGTTTGCGTCCGGTTGCGGCGTCGATAACGCCGATGGTTTTTCCCCGCTGGTAGAATTCCAACCCTTCTTGCCGAAGGGCGGTGATGAGGTCGTCGGGGGTGCGCGAGGTCTCGAATATCTGGTGAATGCGGGTCTTCACGTCTTCCTTGCGAGAGGTCTCTCCGCGCCGCTGCTTCATCTCCTGTTCGGCTTGGGTGGTTTTGAGGCGTTCCTTTCCCCGCTCCTTGGTGTAGACGGGGGTTTGGGCGAGTTCGGTATATTTTTGCCGAACCAGTTGCTCCATGTCCTTCTGGATACGGGCAAACGCTTCCTTGCTGAGCCGTTCCCGCTTGTCGGTTCCGACCGCATTAGCGCTCAGGCAAATATGCAGGTGGATATATTTTGCGTCGGTATGCACCATGCCAAAAGCCATTTGATGGGGGGCTCGCCTGGTGATGTATTCCCGTCCGATTTCCCCGAGTATCCGGACAATTTCCTCCTTTCGGAGATTCGCTCCCGCCTCAAGGGAGATCACCTCGTGGTACAGGGCATTGCCGTTCTTGCGTGATTTCAGGTTTCTTGCGTTTCCTTCGAATTCCCGAATGAGGTCATCCCGTCTTCCAAAGGGGTTTCCGCAGAGATTATGCCCAAAGGCCGGTTCTCCCCGGTCTTTCTCCATGTAGGCGATGAGTTGCCGGAAGCTCCCCTCCTTCCGGCTCATGGATTTGATTATCAACTCCCCTTCCCTCCTCTTCCTTCGAGGAACTTCCGGTAGGCTTCCTCCATATACTGAAGCTGATACCCGATCTCACGTTCGTCGAGCGTGCCTCGCATGGTGTGGGAATACCGCGCCATCTGGTTGAGGTTATTCGCGATACCTCGGATGAGGTGGACGAAGGTCCGGGCCTTCTCCTCGTCTTCCAGTGAGAGGATCGGAATATGATCAAGAGCCGACAGGGTGAGATCGTGAAGGTAGGTCGCGACGGGTTGGTTCTGTGCTTTCGCTTCCTGGGCAATACGTTCGTATTCCTCCGGAGTAAAGGTAATGGTGATCCTCCGGTGATCCGCTTTGTACGATTTCCGGTATTCCCGCAGATACTCGGCTTGTCTGGCTTTGGCTTCGGGTGATTTCGGCATAGGGATATTCCGGTGAATGGATAGAGGGGAGGAATACAGAGAAGGGGAAAGGGAATAGGGGAGAAGCAAGAGAACGAATGGAAAGAGGGAATGAAGGAATGGGGGTTTTTAGGGGCACCGCCCCTAAATCCTGGGGTGAAGGGGTGGAAAACCACCTTCGCGGGGGGAATCCAAAGGGGGGGAAGCCCCCCTTTTGGCAAGTTGGCATTTCGCGGAGAATACGAGGCGGGCCGAGTATTCGCAGCGAATATGCAAACTTACACTCCGTCATCGCCGCACCCACCGAGCCAAGACCGGAAGACACGAAAGCGACGCAAAAAAAGGAATTGCTGGCGAAAGAAAAAAGAAAAGGTGGAGTGGGAGAGGGTGGGGAGAGGGGATGAGGCTGATATACCGCGGCCAAGGGCGATGGAGAAGAGGGGAATAATCGGCCGCCAGCTGGCCGGGGTGGGGGAGAAGGTGGCAACGCCCGAAGGGCGGTAAATGCCGAAGAGGGGATAGTATACGAACCGCCGACCGGCGGAGAAAGGGACGAAGGTATCCGCGAAGCGGAGACCGAATGATGCTGTCGGGGACTTTCGGGAAATCGAACGCCGAAGGCGGGCGATTCGACGACCCGAGAAACTGCACCGGAGAAATGAGAAAATGGGGAGGTGGAAATCACCAAAATTTTCTCTCTTTTCGCCCGCCACGCGCCACCAAGAAATGGTGTCGGTTATACTCCTCTATCCTTCTTACCGAAAAACCATGTTTTCCGCAGAGAGTATCATATTGATTTTCGGTGAAATGTAAAGGAAACCGTTGATTATTCCCAATTATTCCTCCAGCCAACCCTGGCGAACTAAGGAATACCCCTTGGCGACCATGAAAGGAAATAGGGCGACCGACAGGGCGTCAATCCAACGGACGCCATCAAGCGTATGAATGGCGAAGTGGCGAAGTATCCCCGCAAGGAGAATACAGGAGACAAAGCCCCAAGGGAGCGCAAAGAGGAAACACACGAAAAAGAGCCGAATGGTTCTGATGGGATTCCGGAAGAGGGCTGTGAAAAACGACTGCCCCATATTTCCGCCGGACGGATACCAACGCGGGGGAGATGGTGTGGGTTTCTCGTGGGTTGCTTCCTCGTGAGCCTTTCGAGCCGTGTCCTCTCGTGCCCGCTCGCGGGCTTCATCCATCCGGCTTTTCCAGTCGCTGCGTGCTCTCGCTCTGGAACCCGCGTCGGTGCTGCCTGAACCCGACGCTTTTCCGCCTCCCTGTTCCTTGGAGGATGGTTGCGGCGTTTCCTCCGTCGGCTTCGGCTTACTCTCCGTGGATGCCTTCGTCCTGGTTTCTGCGTGCGTCCTGGGTGCGTAGCGTTCGGCGATCCGGAGGAAGATGACACGGTAATATTCATCCCGTGCGGTTGCCCCCATGTCTGGCCTGCTGAGGCAGTACCGCCGAGCCAGGTCGGCGCATACCGACTGGGGGAGGTCGTGGGCAGTAACCTGATCAAGCAAGGCGTCGATGGTGATGCCGTGCTCCTCCATCATCTGGATGGCCTTCGAGAGGGCCGTGTCGGCCTCGTGAATTTGGTCGCTTCCGCCGAGCCGAAGGACGGCAAGGAGGCGGGCTTTGGTTTTGTGGGGGAGCATTGGAGTCCGAAAGGTTTGCTATATCATAATGATGTGATAATGATTTTGTTATAATATCATTATGGTTTGTTTATAATGTAATTATGACATCATAATACACACAATTGACTTGACAACGTGGGACTCTTGCATAATATCACAGCAGTATCATTTTGACATTTGGATAATATCATGATTATCGTTTGCGGTGGGATAAAGGGCGGGGGCGGAAAGACGACGGTGGCAACCAACCTTGCCGTCATGCGGTCGCTTGCGGGTAAGGATGTACTCTTGGTGGATGCCGACAGCATGGATAACCGGAACGCCTCCGACTTCGCAGCACTCCGGAAGGAGAAGCTCGGTCGGAGCGACCTAACCGCCGTTCAGCTTCAGGGAAAAACCCTCGGGCAGGAAATGACCCGTCTTGGGGAGAAGTTCGACGATGTGATCGTGGATGTCGGGGGACAGGACAGCATCAATCAACGATCTGCCCTCGTCGTTGCCGATGTCCTCCTCGTTCCGGTCTTCCCAAGTTCCTTCGATGTCTGGACGCTTGAAAATGTCTCGACCCTGATCGAACAGGCACGGGGCTTTAACGACCGTCTCCGAGCCTTCAGCTTCCTCTCGCGTGCTGACAGCACCGGCAGCCAGAACGAGGATGCCTCCGAACTTATCGGGGAATACCGGAACCTTGTGTTTCTCGACACCCCGCTCCGCAACCGGAAGGCGTTCCGGGTTGCTTCCTCTCAAGGGCTTGGCGTGGTCGAACTCCGACCGAAAGACACGAAGGCAATATCCGAGATGGAAGCTTTGTACCGAACTGTTTTTAATATTAAAACAATATCATAATGATATCATTATGATATGATAATGAGCTGTTTATGGTATCATAATTAACCAACGCACCTATGGACGAACCACTCATGACCACCCAGAAAGAGAAGCCGAAAACCGTCGCTCGGAAGCCGTCATCAGCTCCGATTCCGGCGGCATTGGATAATTTCCTCGAACGGGCTCAAGACGCAACCGGTGGAAAAACGGAAATCGGTTCTCGTGACAAGAGAGAGAAAAAGGTATCGACACCGCTCATTCTTCCGCCATCCCTGAAACGAGAAATGGAGACGCATATCGAGAACCTCCGCACTGGCACGAGCCGATCAATCTGGATTTGTGAAGCAATACGAGAGAAGCTCGATCGTGATTCTGTGAAGTGAATGGCGGAATATGACCGGATGTCAGAGGATTAGGGGGTTCAATACAGTCTGAAACACCATGTTTTTCATATGAACTTCTGAGCAACAGGAATATAACGGAACTTTTTGCCACGCATTTCTTCTGGATGCTTTCGGGACAGGCTTTTATGTGGGGTGGCGGGAGGTGGTAAAATTTCAGTGGTGCGGATGGGTTCAAAGAGGCACCGCCGTTTGACGGATCGCATGGTAGTTGGCTCTGGAAAGCCAACATGGACAGTAAGCCCGTTTTTAGGCCCGTGGATGCGTTTTTCGTGGTCGTCCGCTACCCCATTACCCTATGACCATTTCGTCGTGCTCTACGGCCCGTTTTTGTGGGTTTGCGGGGCATGTCCAGGTGGTCATCTTGGTGAGCCATCGGTTGGGTGCGAAAGGTGTGCTTTTATGGGGCGGACCTGCAAAATTTTGGGCCGCTCCTGTCCGGAATGCTCGCTAACTCGTTGAAATTTCTCAAAAAAAACAGCCGCATCGCTTCGCGTGCGTTATGCTGTTTTAACTTATTTATAGCTTTAATATATTTAAGGGGGTCGCGAAGTGCTTGATTTTAAGCCATTTTTTCTGGGCAAAGGTACGACTATACGGGGCGTAAGGTACGACTATACGGGGCGTAAGGTACGACTATACGGGGCGTAAGGTACGACTATACGGGGCGTAAGGTACGACTATACGGGGCGACGTTTGGTTCGTAACCAAAATGGTGTCATTGGCAGAAAGGTACGCTTTTACGGGGATAACAATCGGTGTGAGTCAGGCAATGGCACGATAATCTGTTGATTTTTTCGTACCGATAGATATAATAACCTCGTTATAATTAACTTGAATAGAAAATGGGACAATGACACATGGCTGCCCATGAAGTTCCAAAGCATATTGCCGCAATTCATATAAGCAACCGACTCTCTTTTCTTGAGAGAAAGGTATCAAATGTTTTGTTGCGAAATGCTTGGAACGATTTATTGGATCAGGAGGCCCACACCATACGGATAGCTGACCTTTCGGATGCCGTTGGCTTCGATAGTAAAGACACCATACTTTTGAAGGCTGCTCTAACAGAGTTGGTTAATACAACCATGGAATGGAATATCGTCGGACAGGATAAGAAAAATCAATGGAGGGTATCTGGTATTTTAGGTTCAGTATTTATTGACGAAAAAACAGGTATGTGCGAATATACTTATCCAAAACATTTGCGAGAGCTATTTCGAAACCCGAATATATTTGCTCGGCTAAATCTTGTTGTCCAACGCCAGTTTAATAGTAAGTACAGTTTGGCGTTGTGGGAATATGCGACAGGGCAAGTCGCCCTTTCTGGAGATATAAATGATACTGTTTTGACTCCATGGCTTGAGCTTGACGTGCTCCACAAATTGCTCGGATCAGACGATTCACAGTATCCGGAGCGGTATAAGAAATTTAATCAAGACGTTCTAAAACCAGCGATTAATGAGGTAAATACAGTTTCTGATATTGAAATTGTTGAAACTGAGCAACGGAGAGAACATCGAAAGATCACTGCCCTTCGTTTTTCTATTAATCAAAAGGGTGTATATGAAATACATCCAGGTCAAGATATTCCAAAATTGTTTTTAGAAATCGATCAAATTGTTCCAACACAACAATTAAGTAAAGAAAAATCCGATCTTATTGCCCGTCTCGTAGAAAACGGCATCGACGAAAAAGTCGCCCGTGGGTTAGTTCGCGGATACGGGGTCGATCGGATTACCGAAAACCTCGAATGGGCGGTTCGGCAAATCAATAGCGGTAGGAAGATTGAGCGGCCAGGAGGTTTCATCACCTCAGCAATCCGTCGCGATTTTGTTGCTCCGGAACGGGTTAAACGCAAAAAAGTTCAGCAGATAAAACAGAGGGAACAAACGAAACAGGATATAGAGGCATTTGTTGAAAAAATAACCGGAGACTTTTGGCTTCAGGAAGTCGATACAGTCAAGCTTCGCATTGCTGGTATGTCTTCCGACGAAAAAGCCTCATTCGAGAAGGCGATGGAAGACGCCAATGTCTTTATGACCGCGACAAGGTGGGCAGAATACCGGAGAGAAGGAATAACGGATAAGCGGGAACATACCGCCCTTCGTGCATTCTATTATAATTTTGCCATGCGTCGTCTTCTGACTGATGAGGAACGCGATATCATCGCCTATGCTCAATCAAAAGGGGCCGATGACGAAACGATCAAGGCACTTCAGGCACGCACCCGTCGATAATCGGGTGCGTTTTCCTTCTCAAACTCACCATCACGGACTCACCAAAAAATCCTCAATCTTCTCACCGGCGTTCAGCTTGTCCCGAAGCCAACGGGGCTTCATGCCTCGTCCCGTCCAGGTGCTCTCCGGGTTCTGTGGGTCTCGGTATTTGACCGCAACGGGACGGCGTACCGCCGATTTTTCTCCCTTGTCGCGCCCGGCCGGTTTCTTCGCGGGCGTTCCGGAGAATAGGTCTTCGAGAGAAAACCCGAGTGTCTGAGCCTTGCGGCGGGTTTCCTCAATGAACGCTTCCCGAAGCTTCTCCTGCTTCGCTGAGAGGATTGCCTGGGCGGCTGCGATATGGGCGATCAGCTCCTCAACCGAGAGAGCTTCGAGACTGGCCGAGATGTCGGCTTTCATGGGAAACCCTTCGATAGGAAACTCGAAGGGGGATATATCGTGCCGAACGCTTGCCGACAAGCGGTTTGAATTTCTCGGGAAACAAGCGAATAAACAATATCATGATGATATGACATCTATATCAGTACGACTGAAATCATTCCCCTTGAAGAGCAATGGTTCTGAAAATGCCTTGGCAAGGGCATAGCTGAAACAGTCACCGAAATTAAGACCAGCTCCGTGTCCCGTGCCCTTTCCAAAACGATTATAGGCATCAACTGCCAAGCGTGCCTGTTCCTCAGTCACAGGCTCAATCCGAATCGAGAATATACGCACCATTTCCTCGAACGCATATCGCCGCTCCCCTGCGGGATCACGGCGTAACACAATGCCGAGTTCGACGAAGCTGGCGGCGGAAATGCGGCAGATATCCGCTGCGGCTATTCGAGAGAGGAATGCCACGGCTTCGGGTTCCTCGAAGAGGACGGCGATGGCGGCCGAACTGTCAATTACCATAGCGAGGAAGCCATCATGCCGGCATACCTTGGTCGTCATAAAGGAACGCCGTCGGATCAGTGTTTGCATTATCTCCGGCGCGTCCGGCAGCCCGAACCAGTTCCATTATGCGTTCAACCTTCGCCCGCTGTGTCGCGCTCAGAATGACCGGCGTCGTAACGTGGGCCTGCCGCTCTCGGATAAGCTCGGAACGCAATGCTGCCGACACTACTTGGTCGATGGTCTGCCCGCGCAGAGCGGCGAGTTGACTGGCGATCACTTCGGTTTCCGCGCTGGTCTGGATTGACATAGGAAGTCTCTCTACTATAAACCAATTCTAATAATGATCTTCTGGGACGCACTTCTCAAGCCCCTTGTTGAACGCTGACTTATTACGATACTATAACAATATCATAGTTATACTATAATTATATCATAATGATACTATATTGATATTGTCATGGTGTTGGGCCTTAGCCGAAGGCACGAATGAAAACCGGATGGTTTAGAGAACCACCCGGTAGGTGGGCCGATTTAGTATTCGTCGGCAAGGAGGATTGTGAGGACGCGGCGGGTAACGGTCGGGTTAGATGAATCTTCTGCTCCGTGCATACCGTCAAGATCGTAGTAATCGAATTTCCAGTATATGGTCATTCCATCAAATTTGAAACTCCCAAAGTCGTGTTCCTTCCACGGGTCGTTGTCGAGCGTGAAGGCGTCGAATGTCCGGACGGCATGGATAATGGCGTGTTGGGCTTCCGGGGTGAGGGAAGCGATACCACTAGTGATAAAGACGGTCGATGCGGGGATATTGGCGCGATGTGCGTCGTTGAGTTGCCGGATGCGATCCGTGCGAGATGTTGAGCGTGCCTGTTCCATAGTATGATTGGTTAGGAATTAAAGGCAAGCGGGATACCACGCGGCCAAGGCACGGAAAGTCAAACGAGGAACTCGCAGAGGCAAATCGTTGACTTTCCCATCGGTGCCTGCCGCGTATTATTCCGCGCCTTTATATTCTGACCAATCATACGGAAATATGGCCGCATGTCTTATAGATAGACGGATGACTTTTGCAAATCATCTTGCAAAAATGTTACATATGCATATACTACGTAATATAAAATCTCGCATCAAAATATGACCATGTCCCAGAAAAAATACCGCTGGAATGAGGATAAAGATCGCCTATTGCTTGAAACGAGATGAGTGTGCTTTGCTATGATAGCCGATGCTGTCGATTCATGAAATCTGCTTTGGATTGAACCGAATAAAAACAAAGACAAATATCCGTTTCAAGAGGTTATGTTCGTTTTATTAAATGATTATGTATATGAGGTTCCGTATATCTCGGATTGAGAAACGGCATTTCTAAAGACCATCATACCGAGCCGGAAAGCCACAAAGCGATTTGTTAATACTGTCCATTAATTTTACCCAATATGATCATGAAAGAATTACCCCCTTCCCATTTTATCCCGCTTGATGACGAAGAAAGGGAGCTTATCGAAGCGGAAGAACGCTGAGAATACCTATATTTGCCGCCGACACCGGAGCAGAGAGCGTTTCATAAAGCTGCGGCACAAAACACGATCCGCGAACGGGAAAAGAAACGGCGAATCACCGTATACCTTTATGAGAAGGATATTGCTGACATAAAGCAACAATCCCGCATAACTGGAATACCCTATCAAACGCTCATTGCATCCATAGTGCACCAGTACAAACCACGGGGAATGGTTGAGAAATAAGCGGCAAGATTTCGAGCGATTGCCTCAGTTTCCGTGCTGATTTGTATGAATAACCGTCTCAACGGAATTAATCATACTCAAAAAAAGTTCTCAAGCTTTTTGCTTAAAAGGAATATCATTACTATATCATAATAATATCATAGTAATATCATTATAATATAATCATTATATGGTAATGATATTACTATGATATTATATCTCGTCGCTACAGAGTAAGCCGATGTCGTGCGGTTTCGCAGTAGTTTTCCATGAGATCCATGCCGATGTAGTCGCGTCCGAGCAAGCGGGCTGCTACGAGGGTAGAACCGGAACCGCAAAATGGGTCAAGGACGATCCCATCGGGTTTGCAGAACGATTGGATGAGGGGTTTGAGAGAATTGACAGGTTTCTGCGTTGGCGACCTGGCGTCCTAAGCGGTCGTGGTAGCCGATGAGGTACGGCGGGTCGGTAAGGATGAAATCGACCGTTTCAGCGGGCATAGCCTGCATGAGCGGGATGCAATTGCCGTGTAGGACGGTATTGCGGGGGATCGTGTGATCAAGCGTCCGGGTTTCCATAGGTATAAGGATGAGGAAATAGGTACGAAGAAACCGGGCCGAACCGCGAGAAAGTCAATGAGGAACCCATAGGGGCAAATCGTTGACTTTCCCTTTTCGCGGTTTCGGCGTACCGTTTTCGTGCCTATTTGGTCATCAATACCAATGGAAACCCAGAATAATCGGGCATTGATACGGCTTGCTATACCAAACGGATGGCGTCACTCGAACAATTCGGCATGCGTTCCGGCCCGCACGAAAACAACTTGTTCGTTCTCGCCGCTCCCGTCGATTCGGTAGAGGAGAAGGAAGTCTCCGCCGATGTGGCATTCCCGGTGATCTGTCAGGTTGCCGGAGAGGGGATGATTCAGCCATTCCGGCCCAAGCGGCCCATCGCGGCCGATGAGGATCAGCATGGCCTCTTTGAGCCGCCTCATGTCATATCGGCCGGAGCGGGACAGCCGCACCCAGTCCTTGACGAACGCTTTTGTATGATCAGACGCCCTAGGGAGGGGAGAGCGTTTACTGCTTGCCGGCTTCTTCGAGGTCATGGAGGATTTCGTCGGGTGAAGCGAAGCGGGCGCGTCCGATAGCGCGGGCCTCGTCCATCGCGGCGCGGGTTTCGGCGTTCGGGACTTGAAGTGCGAAGGGAAGGGCGTGCTCCTTTGCAATCCTCGTGAGCACGATGCGCACCACGTCGGAAACCGTCAAGCCCATATCGGCCAGGACGGCGGCGGCTTTGTCCTTCAAATCCTCGTCGATGCGTGCACGCACGAAAGCGGTCGCGGCCATGGCAGCGTCTCCGTGTAGGTGAGGAAATAAGTGTAGCTCATTTGAGCAACATTGGCAAGTTGGCGTTTCGCAGGACCGCAAGCTGGCATGTTGTAGTGCTTCGTGTCGCTACAAATGTAGTGACGACTGGCACTACATTACAGGACAAAACCACCACCTTTCATATTGACTTTTCTGCCATTATTCCTATCCTTGTTTGACAAGGAGATAATCAAACCACCATGATACAGATAATATCACTGAAACGAATAACCCCGGCGTGTCCTTCGCAATGGGAAGGAACAACGGCGGACGGGGAGACGATCCTCATACGCTACCGGTCGACATTTTCCGTCAGCTATATGCGCCCGCCCATCCTCGAAAACCATCGGTTCCGCCTCGATCCCATATTCGAAAGGAATCTTACCGCCGAAGATTTCGGCGATGGTGAGCCATACGACGATAGCTTCGTCGAGTTCCCAACGGCCCGATCGGTATTAGCAATGGCCGATATCCTAGTCATACTAGACGATGGAGATATTCCCGATGAATTCTAACCAAAGCATTCTTTCCATATGGAAATAGAGAAAAAGGAGCGGTATCGATCCGCAGTAAGGCAGTACCTCGCGAGGCTTCACAAGAGACACCTTCCCTTGAAAATATGGAGCGCCGAAGCATTCCCGGTCGACTCGGTCGATGTGGTCTTTAGCGGTTTGAAAGGGTATAACTGGGCGTTCGTGGCCGAGACGAGAACTAGCCTGACCGAGCGGGTACGATACCTCGGACAAAGTATCTCGCTCATGCAGGATAATCTGCGGCGTTTCCGCGAGAATAGCGATGTTGCCGATAAATCCATTCAAGTGCGGATAGCTTCTGCGGAAGAGCATATAGCGCGGGAGGTCGATAACCTTCGCGACTACGAAACGTCACTCACGACCCACGACATATACGAATTTTGCGTCGATACACCGCAAGCATTCGAAACGGAGAACGATATCATCGAGACGGCGCGGCTCTATGTGGCAACCCATTTTCCGGAATACCCGGACATAGCGGTAATATGGGATGGCCAGGAATTGGAGCGATATATCAGGGCACTCGAAAAAATATCGAAGTTATCCGATGGCTCCGTGCCATACGAAGAATTCCGGGACTCACGCCCCTCTCCCGATATCCGGTTTCTCTACGAGAAAAAATAAGAAATGGAGTTAAATTAGTTCAGTCGTTATGCTTTCAGGTCGTCAAAAATATCGCACAGCGCCGACTGTACGACCTCTTTGGCACACGTTCACTCAGCAACAGACACGGCCAAGCCTTCGAGCTTAGAGGTATAAAGGCACGGAAAGTCAAACGAGGAACTCGCAGAGGCAAATCGTTGACTTTCCCATCGGTGCCTGCCGGGTATTATTCCGCGCCTTTATATTCTGACCAATCATACGGAAATAGGGCCGTATATCTCGTGGATAGACGGCCGACGAAAATAAAAGATAGAGTATATCCTAATCGTCGTATATACTATGTGTTCCGACAGAAATAAGGCGAATTACGCCATTATCTTCCGTCTTGAATATCACACGGTATTTTTTGGTGATGCTTATACTCCATTTTCATTCAAGTTTCCCAGAGAGCTTATGGAGACGTAACCCACGATGAAACGGGTTGTCTCGAAATGTCTCGATTGACTTTATAAACCTTTTTTGTATATCTTTTGGGCATTGCCCCAAAAGTACGCCAAACTCATCGGCGGAAATAATTTCCGTTACTTTCATTCGACCATTTTCTTAAGGTCATCAAATGTTAGTATCCGTCACGTCTTGAAACTCTCGTCGGATCGTTGCTCTATTTCCAGTACATCTTCCTCGGTTATGAGCACTCGATCCATTTTTACCGCGTGGAGTATATAGGCACTTAAGGATATTCCGCGCCGGCGGGCTTCATTTTCAATGGAGATTTTTTCCGATTTCGGAAGACTAATTGATAGGGCTGTTCTCATAGAGAATTTTATTAAATATATTACAGTTGTAATAGTATTGTTTTTTTAACAAAAGCAAGTTTTTTTAATCCACAATACCAAATTTTCCACCTCGCCTTGCTATTTTACCACCGATGTGTAATATGTGAACGCTCGTTGACCTGTTTCACTTTTTCCAATTATGCCCGATTTCGTCGCATACTACCGCGTCTCCACCGATCGCCAAGGCCAGAGCGGTCTCGGACTGGAAGCCCAACAGAAGGCCGTGACGGAGCATGTCGGTCGAGCGGGCGGTGCCATCGTCGCTGTGTTCACGGAGGTCGAGAGCGGGAAACGGAAGGATCGCCCGGAACTCGGTCGGGCACTCGCCACCTGCCGACGACTCGGAGCGGTACTCGTCATCGCCAAGCTCGATCGGCTCGCCCGCAATGTCCACTTCGTCTCGGGACTCATGGAAAGCGGAGTCGAGTTCCTCGCCTGCGATAACCCGCACGCCAACAAGCTCATGATCCACATCCTCTCCGCCTTTGCCGAGCATGAGCGGGAGGTCATCAGCGAACGCACCAAAGCCGCCCTCCTGGCTGCGAAGGCTCGTGGCGTGCGTCTGGGGTCTACGGGCGTCATCCGTGCGGCGGAGAACAAGGCACAGGCCGACGCCTTCGCCGCGTCTCTCGCTCCTATCCTCGATGAGATACGGGGGAGCGGGCACACCACCGTTGCCGCCATCACCCGTGAACTCAACCGGCTCCGCGTCCCGACAGCCATAGAGGGGCGGTGGCATCGGGCGACGGTGCGGAAGGTGCTGGAGCGGATTTAGGCTGCGTTGGGGTCACAAAAATAAAAAAGGGCACGGCTGGTACCGTGCCCTTTTCATTCTACCTTATCTTCACAGTGCCGGCGGGACTTCCGGATACCGTTTTCCCGTCAATACTTCGGATACCCGGCCTTGATTCAGTCCGAGTTCCGCAGCGATCTCATGCTGGAACAAACGGGTACTTGCGGCCAGCTTCTTAATTTTGGCGGCAAGGTCTGCTGTAAGTGGTGCCCGTCTCCTATGCCGATGGGTACCATTATGTGGGAATGTAGGATTCATTTTCTACTCCGACATACGAAAATGCCGGGTTGCTTCCAACATAAGAAGTTAGTACACAGGGTGTGTTGAATACCATGCTACCTCCCGTCTGTCGTGGCTCTGCCCGGCACAGGGTGAGCCAGCAAAAAAATAAGGACGCCTGCGGCTGCGAACCGCTGGCGTCTTTTTTTTGCCTCAGCGTCTACCATCAGACTTTTACAGGAGTCTGGCACTCGGTGCAATGGAAAAATGTCTCAATTTATGTCATTTAGCGAACACGGCACTTTATGTGGGAATGGTGCTACCCCCTTACTCCCCTACCCCTCTTTCCCCCATTCGGTTGTATAAAGTCAAGTTGTTTTTCTGTAAGTAGAAACCATTATTGCGTGTCATTTTCCTCATTCTTCCGAATTTCGTATTTTACAGATTGCACATATCCATCACAGAAGTCCCGTGTGCCTCCCGATCTTATACAATAACGATCTGCATGAGTAATTTTTGAATTATCAAGATACTCCCTTCAAAAAATACGGATGTCAACTCTATCTTCCATTTTTATTATGTTAGTTGCTAAAAAATTAACCTGATCAGCTACACGAGATCGTATATCACCACTACTTGATAGAGCTATTACTCAAATAGCTCAAGCTCACATAAGAATATTATTTCTAATTGTCATAAAATTAGGGTCTTCCCCAGTTGACAGGATTAAATATCCAGTTAACATGGCTCTATGAAAACCAAATCTCCATACAGAAAAAGTTGCCGGATTTCGGATGGAAAAATACGGGAAATAGTCCGCTATTTCAGTCTCGATCTGCCAGCGATAAAAACTACCGAATTGACTCGTTTGAATCCGAAAACAGTCGATAACTGGTATGGGTATATCCGTAAAGTTCTCCTTTGGGAGATGAATAGGGAGTCCGATGAAATGTTTTCTTGAACTGTGGAACTCGATGAAACTTATTGCTGACCCAAGCGGGTGAAAGGAAAAAGATGACGGTGAGCCGGTATGAAAACAATAGTATTCGGACTCCTTAAAAGAGACGGAAAGGTCTATGCCGAGGTTGTTCCTGATGTGAAAGCGAGAACCTTAAAACCCATTATCCGAAAGAAAATCGCTCCTGACAGCGAAGTGAATACAGACGGCTGGTGAGCATATGATGGACTGGTAGATATGGGATATGCTAAACATTACCGTGTCCATCATGGTGCAAATGAATTTGCGAGAGGGAATCAACATGTGAATGGGATTGAAAGTTTTTGGAGCTATTTAAAGAGAAGATTTACTATGTTTAATGGAGTGAAGAAGTCTTATTTTCATCTCTATTTGCAAGAAACTGTTTTTCGATATAATACCCGCATACAGAAAAAGAATCTCTATAAAGAGATTCTCAAACTGCTTCGGAAATTCAACTCACAATCTTAGTCAACTGGGGAAGACCCAAAAAAATAAATAGTTCGATTCCGTAGACCAGACATGTCCATGAGTGCCTGGGCAAGCGTGGCGAACTCCTGCATACTATTGTATTCCTCGTCGTGCCTTCGCTATGCTCCCGCTACCGGAGCGGCACATACCGAACCCCCGTCGTCATGGTTGCCGGTGGCGTGAAAGCGGGCTGGCGTGTCCGCCTGAGCATATCACCCTGTCGGAAGTAGGGAACGACTCGGAGCTTCATCGCTCGCTTGTTCGCGAACAGGCAGAGAGCCTCGTCGTCTCCCATGGCTCGAATGTCTGAGGCGTCCAGGAGGTTGTCGTCCTTGATGTGGCGTCGGTCGTCCGTGTCGAGTATCTCCCGCCTCCGGACACCGAGCACCTTCTGGAGCATCTCCGTCGTCTCGATGTCGAGTCCCGAAAAGAACATCCGTGTCGCCACTCCTCCGTTCACGATCGTATGAGCGTCAAAGCGTCCGTATCGGGCTTCGAGCTGGGAGAGGCTCTGGAGAATGATCGAGATAGATATCCGCCTCGCTCTCGTCGTCGTGATGATGCTCGGGAAATCGGGAATGGTAAGATGCCCGAATTCATCCAGGAGGAAATAGACGGGAAGGCTCTTGTCCGTGATGTGGGTATCTTCGAGGCAGTAGTGGAAGAGATTGGTATAGAAAAGGTTCATGAGGAACGCATAGTACGATATCCGGTTCTGGGGAATGATGAGGAATAGTGCCGTCTTCCTCGATCGCAAATCGGCAAACTCGAAGGTGTTTCGGGCGGTGAGTTCGGCGAGATCGGGATCAAGGAGAGCCTTGAGACATGCCTTCGCCGTGGAAATAAAGCCCTGCATGGTATTCTCGGCGTTCGAGACGAACCCCTTGAACTGTTGGTAGGTTGTTTCATCGGCATACTTCACAATGAAATCCGCAATCCCCGATCCGTCTCCAAAGTTATTCAGGAGATACTGGACATTCGCGAGGTTGCAATACTCTCGGGTATCGGGATGGCGTTTCAGGCACCGGATCAAAATCGTGAGGATATCCTCGGATCCGTCCGTCCAGAATTTATCCCCCGAGTAGTTGGCACTCCGGGAGAGAATGTGGCTCGTCTCCCCGATCGCCCGCTGGGTGTCGGCTGTGGCGAGCGGATTGTACCGAACGCTCCGGTCAAGCCGGAGGGGATCAAGGCAAAGCACCTCGAACCCCCTCCGGCGGAGATCTCCGGAGGTCTTCTCGTAGAGGGCTCCCGACGGATCGGTGATGACAATTGATGCCCGGTCGAGTCGAAGGATGTTCGGGATGATGAACCCGCTCGTCTTCCCGCCTCCCGTCGTCGCCACCACGAGGCAGTTCCGGAAGCTGTCGCTCGGGGAAAGCCTCGCGGAGTCTCCGTCCAGCACCAAACCGGCGTTGTGGGGATTGAGGATTTTCCGCCGCTCAAACGCCCCGAGAAACCGGGCTTTCTCCCGTCCGAGACCGAAGGTTTCGGGAAAGAAGAACCGCAGGACGGCACGCACCACGGCAATTCCGAGTTCGAGGATACTTGTCGTTCCCTTCGCCACCGGTCGAAAGAGGTTCCTGCCGTGTATCCGAAACGGCAAACCGACAATCCGGTCGAAGAGCCAGAGAAAGACGGCAATGCCGAGAACGGCACCGAAGAGTTGCCCGAGAATGTCCATAGGGTTTTGCCTTGTTATGAAAACCGCCCTGGTGGGGGCGGTTATTTCCTTTTCACTTCGATACGCTCCACCCGATAGAGGTCGCTCTCTTTATAATACCGACACAACGACTTAATGGAAAAATGTCGGACGGTACAGGTGAGAGAGGTTTCTATCATACTCTCGTCTTCGTGTTGGATAACGCCACGGTGTCATATTGTTAGGCACCGCCCTATCTCATCAATAATCTGATCAAGCAATATATCACTATCAAATTCGTATCTCGCTTGTATTTCACGCTCAGCCTCAAGCCCCGTGTTCGAATAGAAGCGGTAAAAATAGTCTTGCAGATATTCGATAAACATTTGCCCGTTCGCATAGGCACGGGGCGTTATGATGATCCGGCTCATGCTATTTGGTTATGAGGCTATTGTGCTTCTGGGCGTTCATTTCCTCTCGATCTTTCCGAAGGCGTCTCGCAAGAACCTCGCCTTGCTCATGAATATAGGCGTGCATACTTGCACGGAATTCTTCCAGCGTCATACAGCCGGTCATATCAATTTCTTTTGCCATATCCGAATAGATAACGATTAAACAGAAATACTATATCCATTTCCTGCCGTTTTACAAATTTTCCCATACAAAATCCACGCTCCCACTATTCCCCCCTCTCCCGTCATTTCCCCTTCCCCATCGCCCTTTGGAGTTCTGCCTTACGGTCTCGGAGGCGTAAGAGTTCGCGGTTTACATCCTCGCTCTCTCGGTAGCGGTCGGACATATCGACCACCCGGATTTTCGGAAGCGCCGTTCGGATGCGTTCCACCGTAGAGCGTCCGGCGGAGTCGTTATCGAGAAAGAGGCGGATTTCCTCGGGCGCTTTGGTGTGGAAATAGGCCACGGCACGATCGGCAAGGGAAACGGAATTGAGGATCACGGCGGTTTCCTGGGGGTCGGTGTCTCCCGAGAGAAGCGGCCACGAGAGGAAGTCCATAAACCCCTCGAAGATATTCACGATCTTCGGGTTGGTACCAGGGATGACGGAAATATCCTTCGTGCCGATGGTGCCTTTGAAATAGGGGTTGCGTATTTCGTACCCGCCACTCTGGTTTTTGAAGCCGATACCGAAATAGGGTTTCCCTCCGGCTTGGTAATGAACTTCTTTTACATACTTCCGGGCAAACTCGATTGGGATGGCTCGGCCTTCGAGATACTTCCCGAGAGCATTCTGGGAGAGTTCTTTCTCGCTCGTAGGGAATACCCGCTCCCCTCTTTGGTTCTGTCCGGCTCGAAGGTCTCTCCCTTCCCGCTCGTCTCGCTTGGCTGGGGAAACTACCTCGCCCACGAGTCCGGCAACGACCTTGAGGATAGAGGCGACGCTCGTTTCTCCGGACAAACGGGATACGAGGTCGATTACATTTCCGCCCTTCCCCTCCCCATGATCAAACCAAACATTCTTGCGGGTATTCACAACAAACGATGGGGTTTCCTCCTTGCGAAAAGGGCTCTCGTACCAAAGATCGGCTCCTCGGCTTTGTTTGGCAGTGTGTCCATATTTCCCGAGAATGGTCTCAAGGGGAATGGCTTTTGCCTGATTGACATTCATACGGGGGTTTGATGAGGGATGAGGGGTTTTTGTGGTTTCTGGTATTTCCGGGGTGAGGGCGAGTCAGCGTTCTCGCCCCTTCTCTCGGTGCTTCATGACGGAGGCGAGTTCCCGCTTTCGAGCATCCTCGGGGGAAAGTATCTCCCCAATCTCGCTCGCGGTGCTTCCGACCAAATCGAAGAGGCCAGCGGCAAGGGTCGAGAAGGGATTGGGTTCGGCTACGGACTCGACCGAGCCGAAACCGATCTCCGGCTCGTCTGGCGACCGTTTGTCGGTTGCCGTCCGCTTCTCTCGGCTGTTCTCCCGCTCCATGGTTCACCTCTCTCGTTCGTCGTCCTGGTCTCGTGTCCGTTCCGGCTCTTTGCGGCGGAAGAGGTCTTGGAGTTCCGCCCGTCTCCGCTCTTCCCTGCCCTGATCGCCTGCTGCATCTCGGGAAATCGTCCCAGCTTGGTCATGGGCATGTTGTCTGGTGGACTCCTCACGGCGACCGTCCCGCCGATCGGCGTCTCGATCGGGTTCGGCGTGGTTGGTGCGGTGTTCGGTGTCGTGGTCTCTTTCTCGCTCGCCTGGTTCGTCCGGCTGTCTGCTTCGTGGGTCTTGTTCGGGGTGGTGATCGTTTTCCTGGGTCTTCCCCACCCAGAACAGGCGGGTCATCGTGGCTTCATAGTGCTCCCCTACCCCGAGCGTGGAAAGGCGGTGTTTGCGTCCGGTCTCGGCATCAATGATGCCAACGGTTTTTCCCCGCTGGTAGAATTCCAACCCTTCTTTCTGAAGGGCAACGATGAGGTCGTCGGTGGTTCTCGATGTCTCGAATATCTGGTGGATACGGGTCTTGATGTCTTCCTTGCGGGAGGGCTCTCCCCGCCGTTTCTTCATCTCCTGTTCGGCTTGGGTGGTTTTGAGTCGTTCCTTTCCTTTGGCTTGTTCCTTTCCCGGCTCCTTCGTGTAGATGGGAGTTTGGGTAAGTTCGGCATATTTCTGCCGAACGAGTTGTTCCATGTCCTTTTGGATGGTCGAAAAGGATTCTTTGCTCAGTCGTTCCCGCTTGTCGGTTCCAACAGCGTTGGCACTCAGGCAAATGTGCAAATGGACATGCTTTGCGTCGGTATGCACCATGCCGAACGCCATTTGATGGGGGGCTCGTCTCGTGATGTATTCCCGTCCGATTTCTCCGAGTATTTTAACGATTTCCTCCTTTCGGAGAAGTGATCCCCCCTCGAGGGAAATCACCTCGTGATACAGGGCATTCCCGTTCTTGCGGGATTTGAGGATTCCCGCATTCCTTTCAAATTCCCGAATGATGTCATCCCGTCTCCCAAAGGGATTTCCGCAGAGATTATGCCCAAAGGCTGGTTCTCCCCGATCCTTCTCCATATACCCGATGAGTTGCCGGAAGCTCCCCTCCTTCCGGCTCATGGATTTGATTATCAATTCCCCTTCCCTCCCCTCCCTTCGAGGAACTTTCGATAGGCTTCCTCCATATACTGGAGTTGATACCCGATCTCCCGTTCATCGAGCATTCCTCGCATGGTGTGAGAATACCGAGCCATCTGGTTGAGGTTGTTTGCAATACCTCGGATGAGATGAACGAACGATCGTGCCTGTTCCTCTGCTTCATGGGAAAGGACGGGTTGGTTATCGAGAGCGGAGATGGCGAGACGATAGAGGTAGCTCGTCGGGGCTTCGTCGTGCTTCTTGGCTTCTCCACAAACCCGCTCATACTCCTCATTCGTGAGCGTAATCGTCATCCTCCGACGAATCCCCTTGTATGATTTCCGGTACTCTCGCAAATACTCCGATTGTCGGGCTTTGGCTTCGGGTGATCTTGGCATAGGGATATTCCGGTGAGGGGATAGAGGGAAGAAATCAATCATACGGATTTTCTGGGGAAAGAAAATCATTCGGCATGATTGATATTCTCAAGGAAACGGGGAAACGAGAGACAGAATGGGAAACGGAGAAACCTGTTTAGAAAGGGAGATAGGGAAAGGAAAGGGGAAGAGGGATACGGAAACCAACAGGATAATCGAGAAATTCAGGGGAAATCATGTATTTCGCTTCCGTATCCCTCTTCCCCAACGGGGTTTTTAGGGGCACCGCCCCTAAATCCTGGGGTGAAGGGGTGGAAAACCCCCTTCGCTGGGGGACTCCAAAGGGGGGAAAGAACCCCCAGTTGGCAAGTTCGCATTTCGCGGAAGGATACGAGGCTTACCGAGTATTCGCAGCGAATATGCAAACTTGCATCCTTCCAGATCAACCGCCGTGGGGCAAGAGGTGGGGGCGGAGAAAAGGAGGTTGCCACAAAAAAGGAATTGCTGGCGAAAGAAAAAAGAGGGGCAAGGGGGTGACGGAAGGGGAGTGCCGAGAGGGGAGAAGGGCTGAGAGAAGAGAGCGGCGGAGAACCGACAGCACCAAAGCCCGAGAGAAAGAGGGGAGAAACCGGCGAACGGGGATGGGGTGGTACGAGCGAGATTCCGCAATAGCGGAAACGAGGCGTGACGAGCCAGCACGGAAGACGACAACGCCCGAAGGGCGGTGGATGCCGGAGCGAGGCGAACCGCCGAAAGGCGGGCAAGGGCGAGTTTTTCCGCGAAGCGGGAAACGAGGCGTAGCAAGCGGAGACGAACAAGCCCGAAGGGCTTGGGGGAAACCGCCGACACGGGCGAGAGAACCGGAACGCCAAAAGGCGGACGGTTTTCGAGAAACGCGGAGGCAATAATACTTGCCGGATAATTCGCTCGTGAGGAACGGAAAGTATCCTTCCTTTTCGCCAGCCTGTATGAACAAGGGAAACGGTGGGAGGTATCCCGAGACATGACCCGCAAAGAATTTTTGGGCGGAGAATATACTATCGATTTTTTGGGGAAAGTCAAAGAATGGGGGAGGGGATTATCCGGAAAACCACCCATCGGAAACGAGTTTATGTCCCTTCCAAATCATGAAAGGAAACGAAACAACGGAAAGGGCGTCAATCCAATGGACGCTATCGAGGAAATGAATGTCGGCTTCCCGCAAACCGCCAGCCAGAAGAATGCAGGCGACAAACCCACGGGGGAGGGCATAGAGGCAGCACACAAAAAACAGGCGAGCAGTTTGTGCGGGGTTTCGGAGCGTTGCGGAAAGAAACGATTCTTCAGGGTCTCGGTCGGTCGAATGGGAGCGGGGCGGGGGAGAGTATCTCCGGTACTGTTGGGATGCTTCCTCTCGTGTCTGCTCGTGGCGGTTCCCTGCACTCGCTCGACGGGTGTCGTCCATCCGGCTTTTCCAGTCGCTCCGTCCTCTCTTTCCCGCCTGTCCGCCGCTCTCGGGCGATGCGGTGGGCTTTTTGGTGTTGGTTAGTTTTGCCTCTGGGGCGTACCGCTCTGCGATCCGGAGGAAGACAGCCCGATAGTATTCATCCCGTGCGGTCGGTCCCATGTCGGGCCGGGTGAGGCAATACCGGCGAGCCAGGTCGGCACAGACCGACTGGGGGAGTTCGCTCGCTCCGATCTGGTCAAGGAGGTCGTCAATGGTGATGCCGTGCTTCTCCATCATCTGGACGGCCTTTGAAAGGGCGGTGTCCGCCTCGTGGATTTGGTCGCTCGCTCCGAGACGGAGGAGGGACAGGAGGCGGGATTTGATTTTTTGGTCGAGCATTTCATTGATTTTGTGTTGTATTTTCTGCATTCATCACTACACTGGTAGTGTCGTTTGTAGGACAAATGTCGCTACCAGTGTAGTGCTTTTTGTATGACAGACAGCACTACAAATAACACTACGATTGTAGCGTCGAGGAGCACTACCAGCGTAGTGCCATCGTATCCATTAACCAATGCCCTCATGGGAGCTTTCATGAAACTCGCAGTTGTGAATCAGAAGGGAGGGGTCGGGAAGACAACCGTCTCGGTGAACCTCGCCTATAGCCTCGCACAAGTGGGAAAGCGTGTCCTCCTGGTCGATATGGACATGCAGGCACATTCGAGCGTCATTTTCTGCCAAGAGCTTCCCAAAACCCCTTTAGGAACGATTGCGGAAGCCCTGCAAGATCGCTCGTGCGATATTCGGACGCTCGTTCGTCCAGCCATAACGAAAGGGGAGCGGGTACCGAACCTGTCCATCATTGCCGCGAATATCCATCTCGGCGTGGTCGCAGAGCAAATTGCCCAACGAACCTATCGAGAAAAGATACTCCATAACCACCTCAAGAAAATCGAGGGAGATTTCGAGTATGTAATTATCGATTGCCCTCCAGCCGTGGGGGTTGTTGCGGTCAATGCCCTCTACACAGCCAATACCGTACTCGTTCCCACAAACTACAGCCGATACGCCCTCGATGGTATCGCTGACCTCTTCCAAACAATCCACGAGGTAAAGGAGGGGAAAGAGGATTGCTATCTCATTCTCCGGAATGCCTACGATCAACGGAACACTTCCACGAATGCGTATATCGAGGAACAACTCCGCCCATTCTCGGGCCGTGTGTTGAAAACGGTAATCCGGAAAACGGAAGCGATCAACCAAGCCCAAATTGACGGGGTACCCGTCGCCGTCTTCGACCCGAAAAGCAACGGATCGACGGATTTTCACTCACTCACTAACGAAATCGTGACCCATGGCTAAAAAACTCGGAACCGGGGCAGGGAGCAAGCTTTCTGGTGCCGCCCCGTCACCAACGGTCGATCTCACAGCGTTGGCTGTGCCGAAGCTACCGGAAGCACCGAAGGCAAAGCCCGAGCGTCTCGGGCTCGTCTCGAAGAAGCCGGCAACCCGGAAGCCTCGAAGCTACCGCCTTCGACCGACCGACCTGGAGCGGCTCTCGAAGATCGTGGAAGCGGTCAACGGGTCGTCATCCGGTCGAAGGATTACGGAAACGGATGTCCTTCGCGGACTCATTGTCATCGGAGAAAATACGAAGCAAAAACAGCTTATTGACGCGATACGAGCGGCTATGTTGTAGTGCTTCTGGTAGTGCCGTTTGTAGTGCTCATTGTCGCTACCAATGGCACTACAAGTGGTCGGTGGACCTGGCTTGCTTGGTTCGGTCTTCGTAGATCGGGTTCGACGGTCGTCGAGCCGTCGTGATTTTCGAAGAACCTGTCAGACAATGGCCTTGGATAGCCAACACGCACAGGAAGCTGTTTTTTAGGCCCGTGGATGCGTCTTTCATGGTCGTCCGCTACCTTCGTACCAACTGACCGGTTCATCGTGCTCTACGGCCTGTTTTTGTGGGTTTGCGAGGCACTCTGGTTTGAGGGTGAGCGAACCGAGTGAAGCTGCGTTCCTGCCAAGCCCTTTTTTGCTCAACGCTTTGGTTGGGTTGAAGCATCGGGATGGTGCCTCTGTTTTTGCTTCACAGGAGTTCCGCTGAATGGAATTTTTTGAAAAACAACAACAGGCTTTCCGGTTGGTGGGTCAGTTGCTCGCACGCACGCTTGTTGTTGTTTAAGATTTTTAAGATGTTTTAACAAGTTTTAAATGTTTTCGGTACCCGCAACGCATTGATTTTAAGCCATTTTTTTAGGTCAAATGGGAGACTTTCCCCCCCAAATGGGAGACTTTCCCCCCCAAATGGGAGACTTTCCCCCCCAAATGGGAGACTTTCCCCCCCAAATGGGAGACTTTCCCCCCCAAATGGGAGACTTTCTAAAAATTTCTCCTATTTTTATAGTGTATTGATTATAACGGTAAACTGCCAAATGGGAGACTTTCCCCCCCCAAATGGGACAGGTCCGCCGTCTGCAATAGGAGAAAAAATTGACACCTCTCCCATTTCGAGTAAGATGCCGGTATTATCACTTGTCCACGCAGTATGGGGAAAATCATCATGAGAAAAATAGGGAAAATGAAAGAGGATGCCATTGTTATAAGGCACAATAAGTTATTAGAGGCACGATATCGCCTTACCATACAAGAAATGCGTCTCGTCCTTTGGCTTATTTCGGAAATACAACAGGGTGACGAAGATTTTAAGCCATACCGTCTTCGTATAGAGGACCTTGCCAATTTTGTCGGATTCTCTCTTGAAGGAGGGAAGACATATCGGGAAATAGCGGAAGTGACAGGGCGGCTCCGAACGAGGGCTCTCGATATAGAGGATATGGATACTGGGGAACTCATACAAGCGACTTGGCTTGCATCGGCAAGATACTACTGGAAGCAAGGGTATGTTGATTTAAAACTCGCACCTGACCTTATTCCATACCTCCTGAAACTGAAGGATCGATACAAGGGAATGTATCTTCGGCATTTGCTATCGTTAAAAAGTATCTATTCCGTGCGTCTCTATGACCTATTGAAGCAATATGAGAATATCGGCTCAAGAACGATAGATATCGCATTATTGAGAGAGTATTGCAAAATACCGGATGATGATTATAAGTATTATAAAGATTTGCGTGTTTGGGTTGTCGATAGTGCTCGCCGCGAGATAAACGAGAAAACCGACATATTTTTTGATTATGAGGAGATAAAAACAGGAAGAAAAGTCACCTCTTTGCAATTTACCATAAAAAAGAATAAAAACGACCAAAATCAGTCATTAGAAACTATTGAAGCCATACCAGATGCCACAACAGAAGAAAGCCCATATTTTAATAATCTTATCGCTCACGGCGTGCTTCGAGCGACTGCCGAGCGGCTTATTTCCGAACATAAGCCAGAGGTCATCGCCTATAATATCGGACAGCTCGAACGAAACTTGAAAGCCAAACGAGGAAAGAAGATTGATAATCCTGCTGGCTGGCTCATAAAAGCGATCGAGGAAGACCGGGGAGAGCAAAAGAGTATTTTTGATGAACAGCAGGAAATGGCGAAAAAGGCAGAAGCGGAAGCAGCTAAGAAAGGAAAAGAACGGATTTCAGAGATAGAGCCTATTATTAAGAAGATACGAAATGGATATGGAACATATATCAATGGTGCCATTTGTTCACTTATCGATACTATGAAAAAGGACGATCGAATTGACCTTGAGAGATCCTTTGAAGCGTTCTTAAAGCAACAAAAGGGAGGATCATTCATTGCCTCAAAATTCAACGGAGGTGGTGGCCGTGCTTGGATTGAAGATACACTTGTTCGTCAGCATGGAATTCGATACCTCTCCGAGAATTGCCCAGACTTTATTATCATAGATCAACTCGCCTATTCCAAACGCCACAGCGTGGAGAATTTCGATGAACTCGAAAAGGAATATAAGGAACTTACGAAATAGGCTGAACAATAGGCTGAACATAAGCACTTTACCTCATACAAACAGCACTACATTTGTAGTGCTGTTTGTAGTGTCACTGGTAGTGCCGTTTGTAGCGACAGAAGATCATGAATTAACCGAGAACTCCTCGATTTTCGCACCGGCATTCAGTTTGTCTCGAAGCCAACGGGGCTTCATGCCTCGCCCCGTCCAGGTGCTTTCCGGATTCTGCGGGTCTCTGTATTTGACGGCAACGGGGCGGCGTACCGTGAGCTTTTCGCTCTTGTCGCGACCGGATGGTTTCTTTGTGGGCGTTCCCGAAAACAGGTCGTCGAGAGAAAACCCGAGTGCCTGGGCCTTGCGGCGGGTTTCAGCAATGAACTCTTCTCGAAGCTTCTCTTGCTTTGCGGAGAGGATTGCCTGGGCCGCTGCGATATGGGCGGTAAGCTCCTCGACCGAGAGAGCTTCAAGGTTGGTGGATAGATCGGCTTTCATGAGAGAACCCCATTTAACAAATTTCGTATTAAGATATCGGTACAATCTGCTTGGTGACAACAGAAAAAAGGAAAGCGGTAAACGCAAGGAAATCAAATAAGGATGAGGTATGCCGCACTTCTCAGAGTCCGAACATTGTAGCGTCATTTGTAGTGCTTCTGGTAGTGTCATTTGTAGTGCTAATTGTAGCGACGAATGTCGCTACAGAGTAAGCCGCTTTCGTGCGGTTTCACAGTAGGTTGCTATGAGTTCCATGCCGATATAGTCGCGTCCGAGCAATCGAGCGGCTACGAGGGTAGAACCGGAACCGCAAAACGGGTCAAGGACGATTCCATCGGGTTTACAGAACGATTGAATGAGGGGTTTGAGAGAATTGACGGGTTTCTGTGTCGGGTGGAGGCGGTTGCCGGTATAGGTCCAGTCGATCACATCGGGAATCGGCAGAGCGGGAGGAATGGCATTCCCCTTGATCAGGAGGTAAGCCATTTCGTGCTGGTACCGGAGAAACCGAGACGATGAGGCATACCGTTTGCGAAAGACGATATGTCAGACGATTCGGAATCCCGCAGTCGCCCACGCGGAAAGGAATTGGTCGGCACGGTTCCAGGCGTAGAAACTGACGCAGAAACCGCCGAGTTTCAGAAGACGATACATTTCGGCGAATGCTGGTCGAAGCCATCGGGCGTTGTTGTCGTTCGGAATACGACGGCAGTCTCGGTCACGGTAGTCGATGAGATACGGCGGATCGGTGAGGATGAAATCGACCGATGATGCGGGCATGTCGTGCATGAGCGGGATACAGTCGCCGTGAAGAACGGTGTTGCGAAGAATGGTGGCGTGATCGGAGGTCCGGGTTTCCATGGGGTGAAAGATGAGGAAATAAGCACGAAACAACCGGGTCGAACCGCGAGAAAGTCAATCGAGGAACCTGAAAGAGCAAATCATTGACTTTCCCCATTCGCGGTCTCGGCATACCGTGTTCGTGTGTATTTCCTCGTTCATGCCGATGGAAATTCGGGATATACAGCACATAACACAAATATTCACACCACCTGATCGAAAATAGACTTTGAATCGTACCGATTTCGTGTATAATGATAACGATCTCCTTGAGAGATTTGCACCGTCTGCTCAATGCTTTTGAAAGCCGGGCAGAATGGATAGAATGAAAGCACACTATAAATAGGCCACACCATGAACCGTCAGCAAGCTACCATCGAAACCACCGTTGAATATGCCCGCGAGGCTCTCGTCAGGGCAGGTTTTCGGCCTGGTCGAACAGTTCGCATTTCCGTCGAATACACGGATGCAAGAGATACGGAGTTTCATCGGCTCTCTGCGATTCTCAACCAATACCCGATCGATCCCGAATTTCAGGGAATGACCGAAGATAATGTGACAGCATATGCTTGCAAAGTCGTGGATGAGGTACGACAAGTTCGCCATGACTCTACGAAATAATACCAATCCTATGCGTGTCCTTATTGATTGCAATATTCTTGTTTCCGCCGCCATTTCTGGTGGCGTTTGTTTGCGGGCAATCGCAGAGGCGATGGAGAATCATGCGATTGTTATGAGCGAGGATATTCTTGCCGAATACCGCCGTGTGGTGGAATATCCAAAATTCTCCAGTCATATAAAGTCGAGAATGCACATTCTCATTGAAGAAATAGCTCTCCACTCGGAGTTCATGGTAATACCAGACAACCTCCCTCCAACAGAAGAAATCGAGGATGAGGACGACCTGATATATGTAATCGCGGCTCATGTCGGTGAAGCGGATGCGATTATAACCGGAAATACCTCGCATTTTACAAAACCGGTCTACGGGCGTGCCATGGTTGTCTCGGCTCGTGAATTCATCAATATGACCGTGGGATGAGAATAAATCGCATTTAGAACTCGTTTTCCCTGTGGTCTCTGCCACGGGGTTATTGATTTATTTCACTTCCCCACTCCATCTTGCAATTCTCCCTCCCATGTGTAATATGTGAACGCTCCTCACTTATTCCACTTTCCCATTAACCATGAATCAATTTGTCGCGTACTACCGCGTTTCCACGGACAAACAGGGCCGTTCTGGTCTCGGTCTCGAAGCCCAAGAGCGGGCCGTCCTCGCCCACGCGACCAAGGCCGATGGGGTGATCATCGCCTCGTACTCCGAGGTCGAAAGCTCCCGACGAAAGCACCGCCCCGAACTCACCCGCGCCCTTGCCCATTGCAAGCGCGACAAGGCGGTGCTCCTGATCGCCAAGCTCGACCGGCTGGCGCGCAGTGTGTCGGTGATCTCGAACCTCTTGGAGAGCCGAGTCGAGTTCGTGTGCTGTGATATGCCGGAGGCCAACAAGATGATGATCCACATCATGGCCGCTATGGCGGAGTGGGAGCGCGACCAGATCAGCCGACGTACCAAGGAGGCCCTCGCCTCCGCCAAGGCCCGTGGCGCGCGTCTGGGGTCTATGGGCGCCATCCGAGCAAAAGAGAACAAGGCTCAGGCTGACGCCTTCGCCGCGTCCCTCGCACCCATCCTCGATGAGATACGAGGGAGCGGGCACACCACCATCTCCGCCATCACCCGTGAACTCAACCGGCTCCGCGTCCCGACAGCCATAGAGGGGCGGTGGCATCGGGCGACGGTGAGGAAGATTATCACCCGCATGCCATTATTATAAATTACTATACCTCCGGTATTTACCGTGGCAATTATTTTTTACACTAAAACATTTGACTAACTAATCTAATTTAATAAAATAATATTTATTTTGTTGCCTTAAATCATATGAGATATTGAGTTTTTTATTTTACCGCCACGGTATTACTTATTATAAGTTACGCAGACAGTGTTTTTGCAGACAATGCCGATATACTTTTGTCTATAAATCCAAGTCAGGATTCTACAGTTATTACGAATCAGGATAATATGGTTATAAATAATGACTTTGGCATTCAAATTCCAGCGACATGTCCGATTAAATATATGGAATTTCAGGGAAGTAGAGATGGAACTGGTGCCTCAGATGTGACGCGCATTCCGAACTCATTCTCTTTTGCATGTGGTGGTACTGGTTCGTCATACGAAACACAAGCATCTATGCACGTTAATATCATGCAGATAACAGATACCAATCAGTTCGTCACAACACTCGTCGAATCCCTAAAATCCAATAATGTTTCTAACACACTGGAACAATTTTTGGAAAATAGTCCATACGCATGAAATGGTTCCACCCAATGAGTAATTATTGGTAATGTGCGATTTATATACAATACTAAATGACAGGCATATGGTGTGAAGTTCTTTAGGTTTGATACGCAAGATATGTGATCATTTTTTTCATCTGGCGCTGTTGCGTTCGAACAAAATCCGGTTAATTCGTATGGAGAAGATTGCACAAATCTCATCGAGATTTGATTTGTTAATAATATGCTTGTTCAGGTATCGCATAACAATATAGTTCCGTTATGAGCTTTCGATGCATACCATAAAAAATATAATCTCGACACTATCTTTAATAAACTACACCTTTGACAAAGGTATGATTACACACAATCTATTTCAGACACTTCATGAGTGGCTAAATTAACAGGCATTATGCGTTTCATCTATAGTAAACTAGATCTATTTTCAATTGCGAATATTAGCAATGTCACAACATTAGATTCAATGGTTGAAATAACTACAAAATAAATCATGTTAATGTTTAAACAATGCGCCAATTATACAAAAATTAATACATCAATTTAATATTTACTATTATTATCTGTATCAATTTTTTTTATCATTTTTTGTGTATCAATTGGACCTGACCAGAACATATATTCTTCATTATATGTAGCTTCATAGCCTGCACTTCTAAGTGGAATAATCATATCGCTTTTATCATCAAACCTTCCCTTAAAAGCCGACGCTCTTATTATAGTTAAAATCTTATATGTTTCGGTATTTGATACAATGATATCATTTCTTTGTCGAATAAGTCCGACAACGTCACAAAGAATGATAAGCTCAACCATTTTAGGCTTAATTATAACCTGTTTTTCCTGCTCATTGTCAAACATTACCGTATTTTTAATCCGTAATCCCTTTAATCTAAGTTCTTGCTCTATTATTTTTTTTAAAAAAATAATATCTGATCCCGATGGGCTTCCAGAATATTCACTTGGCTGTTGAAAAGAGGTATTTACACCATATGGAGAATTTGATGTTACAAGCGAACTTAACATCTCTAGTGAGAAACGCCCACCAGATAAAGTGCCTGCTCCAGTATCATCAATGCCATCTATCTCTAGATAGATGTCTTCACCACGCAACTCATCTAAATTAATATCACGTATAGTATTTCTTACTGCTTTTGTAATAAGCTCCTGCTCTATTGCAAATCGTTTTCCTCCACCGTGTGATGGTAACCCAGTAATTGATCCACACCCAACAATCATTGTTATACAAATTAGTGATATAATTGTCAATATATATTCTCTATAATTCATGTAAATTAGTAACCTTTCTATATACAATTGATAGTATATGAGCCTACACACTTTAGATAACTTATCTGTGCCGGCTCATATACGACATGATTAACTTTTTGGGTGGATTACGGATGCACTCGAAAAATTTATCGTCTTTGCTGAACTACATTTTTTAAATGTAGTTGCAGTTCCGCAGATGCCATTTTGATCACCAATCATGCATGACGATCCACTGCATGAATAGAGTACTGCAACATGACCATATGTCTTATCAATACCACTACCATATGATGGCGGGTATGCTACAACACATGGCTTTGAAGACGTACAGGCTCCGGATGAGTGATCAACTGTAAATCCTAACTTCCTTGCGGCCGCTGGCCAATCAACTGCATTTCCTTTTATTGTTGATGTCCACGATAATGTTGCATGCACCCCTTGCACACACCCAGAATCAGCACGCGCTGCTGTCGCAGTGACACAAAACACAAGGACAGCAATTAATAATGTTACTGCTTTTCCCATCGACGGATTTCCTTCAGTTTGCCGACACTACTTAGGTTACGACGCCATGATGTGTTACACCTTGTTTCAAGACATTTCCAATCAATTTCAAACTCCACTTTTAGTTTTATAACTTTGTGAATAAAATACCTTAAAAGACGGTATAAGCACCCCCCATCCCACCCAAGCCGGTGGCCATACGATAGGAAAGATCATCTTTCCGCCTCCCTGCTCATACACCTGCATGATAAACAGCACCGCTGCGATGGCGGCTACGACCGCGAGTCGGTCATTGATCTTGCACGCTATCTTACCGATTACGATACCGGCAAAAAGATAGGGTGTATAGAGGACGAAGAGCGGTATCAGCAGATTCGGATGGTTCACGGTCTCCACGAGCGCCTGAGCGAGCTTGCCGAACTCCAGCATATCATCGTATTCCTCAGCTTATTTCAGCCATCCTCCCGCTACCGGAGCGGCACATATCGAACACCCGTTGTCATGGTTGCCGGCGGCGTGAAAGCGGGCCGACTGGTCCGCCTGAGCATATCACCCTGTCGGAAGTAGGGCACAACGCGAAGCTTCATCGGTCGCTTGTTCGCAAATAAGCAAAGGGCTTCGTCATCTCGCATGGCCCGGATGTCAGCAGCGTCCAGGAGATTGTCGTCCTTGATGTGCCGTCGGTCCTCGGTGTCCACAATCTCCCGTCTTCGGACACCGAGCACCTTCTGAAGCATCTCCGTTGTCTCGATGTCGAGTCCCGAAAAGAACATCCGTGTCGCGACTCCTCCGTTCACGATCGTATGAGCGTCGTATCGGCCATAGCGGGCTTCGAGCTGGCTGAGGCTCTGAAGGATGATCGAGATCGATATCCGCCGGGCTCGCGTCGTCGTAATGATGCTCGGGAAGTCGGGAATGGTGAGATGCCCGAACTCGTCCAGAAGGAAATACACGGGAAGGCTCTTGTCCGTGATATGGGTATCTTCCAGACAATAGTGGAAGAGATTGGTATAGAAAAGGTTCATGAGGAACGCATAGTACGATATCCGGTTCTGAGGAATGATGAGAAAGAGGGCCGTCTTCTTCGATCGTAAATCGGCAAATTCAAAGGTGTTTCGGGCGGTGAGTTCCGCGAGATCGGGGTCAAACAGGGCTTTGAGGCTCGTCTTTGCCGTGGAAACGAACCCCTGCATGGTATTCTCGGCGCTGGAAACAAACCCCTTGAACTGTTGGTAGGTCGGTTCATCCGCATACTTCGCCACGAAATCGGCAATCCCCGATCCGTCCACGAAATTGTTGAGAAGGTATTGGACGTTGGCGAGATTGCAGTATTCCGGATTCGGGTGGCGTTTCAGGCACCGGATCAAAATCGTGATGATATCCTCCGCGCCGTCCGTCCAGAATTTATCACCCGACAAATTGGCGCTCCGGCTGAGGATGTGGCTCGTCTCCCCGATCGCCCGCTGTGTGTCGGCGGTGGCGAGCGGATTGTATCGGACGCTCCGATCAAGGCGGAGCGGATCAAGGCAGAGCACCTCGAATCCCCGGCTCCGCAGATCGCCCGAGGTCTTCTCGTAGAGGGCGCCCGACGGGTCGGTGATGACGATCGACGCCCGATCCAGCCGGAGAATGTTCGGGATGATGAAGCTGCTCGTCTTCCCGCCTCCGGTCGTCGCCACCACGAGGCAGTTCCGGAAGCTGTCGCTCGCCGAAAGGCGCGCCTGGTCGCCATCGAGCACCAGGCCGGCATTGCCGGCGTTCAGGAGTTTCCGCCGTTCGCCCGCGCCGAGAAACCGGGCGCTGGTGCGCCCGAGACCGAAGGTTTCGGGGAAGAAGAACCGTAGGACGGCACGAACCGCCGTAAAGGCGATTTCAAACATGGTCGTCGTTCCCGCCGCTGCCGGCCGAAACCACTCCCTCGGATTCATCCGGAAGGGCAAAACCATAATCCGGTTGAGAACCCAAAGGAGGGCGAAGAGCGCGAGAATGACGCTGAGAAACTGGCCGATAATGTCCATATTCTGTCCTGTTAATAAAACCGCCGGCTGAGGCGGTTATTTTCGTTTTATAGTGATGCGCTCCACTACAGATTCGTTTGTTGTCCGGCTATGCCGGCAGATCGCGACGATGATATAGGACCGAACGAAAACCACCAATTTAGTATCTGCTCATCCCCACCCCCGGCGCTGTGGCTGGTCGCTGGAGTGGAAGGGTGCGGGAGGTGGGATAGAACAGGCTTGACGCTGGAGCGATGTTCCGATTCAAGAATCCCATGAATCGGACGCTG
>Ga0302265_1000293_pt1 | contig 35279 bp, 28 predicted proteins | sample III_Bog_E1_1_FD_194556 | JGI IMG/M metagenome (GOLD analysis project Ga0302265, IMG submission 194556) | Peat permafrost microbial communities from Stordalen Mire near Abisko, Sweden - III_Bog_E1_1 | ecosystem: Environmental > Terrestrial > Soil > Wetlands > Peat | place: Sweden: Abisko...
ATTAATCCGTTTATCCCATAAAGTTACTGTCTGTAACAAAATTCAACTTCACAATCACTTCATGTTTCACCTGGCAACAAATCCTTGCTTTGTGTCCCATTAATTTGTATCTGTTTAATTTTATCTGTCAATTTGCACCGTGATTCAATGCAACTATCGACAATATGAAATGTCATACAATTAGGTTGGAAATACGTAGGATGTTAAAATCGCACTTATAATTGTTTCCATTTGAAATTGAAAACTACAAAAAAAAGATTAACAAAAAAGAATTGAAATGCTAAATCCAAATGAAGTTCTTATTTCGTCTAATTATAAAAACAATTAAATTAATGTAAGATATTTTTCACTTATGAGTCAATACTAGTAAGTACTTAAAAATGGGAAATGCTGCAATCCATTGAAGAAAACAAAAAAAACAAATCTATGAAACTTATAAAAAAACAATTCAACATCCGGATGCTGGCATTGGTTTGCATGGCGTTCTTTTCAAATCTGCTCTTTGCAGGATCTAATGGGATTATTAAAGGGAAAGTTCTTGACGCCAAAAATCAACCTATTGAATTTGCAACGGCGACTCTTTTAAGTTCTAAAACAAAAACATTTATTAAAGGAGAAGTCAGTAACGAAAAAGGGGAGTTTATGATTGATAAATTATCCCCCGGTGAATACCTGTTGTCAGTTACCATGGTTGGTTATGTAAAAAACGAAACGGAAAAAGTGGTTATCGATTCAAAAAACAGCCTGGTAGAAAAAGACATTGTATTAAAAGAAAATGTAGTACAACTTTCAACGGTTGAAGTGATTGCCAAAAAGAAATTTATTGAACAAACAGTCGACAAGATGGTGATAAATCCTGATGCATCTATCACATCTGCGGGAGAAAATGTGTATGAAATCCTGAAGAAATTACCGGGAATCGACATTGATAACAACAATAATATTAGTCTGAAAGGGAAACAGAATGTAAAAGTGATGATCGACGATAAACCAACCTATGTATCAGCCGATCAACTGGCTATCCTGCTTAAAAGCATGCAGGGGAAAAATGTGGATCGCATTGAAATAATGGAAAATCCTCCTGCCCGTTTTGATGCTGAAGGGAATTCGGGAATTATCAATATCAAAACCAAACACAACAAAGCACCCGGTTTTAACGGAAGTGTAAATGCAGGGTTGAGTTATTCCAATAAGATACGTGAAAACGCCGGGATTGATATGAATATGAATTTTGGAAAGCTGAATCTTTATGGCAACTTCAATTATAGTGACTGGCGCGGCTGGGACTCTATGGATGCATCACGACGTTTCACTTCTACCGATATGGCCGGTCAGTATCAATTGATTGAAAACAAAGGTACTTACGACGGGAGAGGCTATAATTACAAAGTGGGTGCCGATTATTATTTCAAAAAAAATCAGGTCATCTCAGTAATGTTTCGTGGGAACTTCGGTTCGGACACAGATACCGATAACAGCAAGACATCATTTACCGATACTAACAAAAAGGTCGATTCTACCTTAAATACAATTTCTAACCACTATAATAACTGGGATAGCAAAACGTATAATGTAAACTACAAATGGGATATTGACACTACCGGTACTTCCATCTCGGTTGATGCCGACTATGCCCGTTTCTATTTCAGGGCAAACAGCGATCAGCATGTCACTTATTATGATGCCGCAGGAAATTTGCAAAACCGCACTTCGGAACTGAACACTCATCAGGGCGAAGACATTGATATTTTTTCTGCAAAAATAGATTATGTACATCCTTTTACAAAGACCATAAACTTTGAAGCCGGAATGAAAAGCAGCTTTGTAACCAATAACAGTAAGATCGATATGACAGGTTTTCTGACGCAAAACGACAATTTTATTTACAAGGAAAATATTCAGGCAGCTTACGTGAACGGGAATGCTCAATTCAATAAGACAACCATTCAGCTTGGATTGAGGTTGGAGAATACTAATTCTACAGGCAATTCTGTCACATTGAATCAGGTGGATACAAAATCGTATATTCAACTTTTCCCGACATTCTTTGCTCAACAAAAGCTGGATACAAACAATACTGTCAATTTCAGATACAGTTACAGGATAGGCCGACCGAATTATGACATGTTGAATCCATTCCGATGGATGATTGATCCATATACATACAATCAGGGGAATCCGTTACTTGGACCGCAGTTCACGCATTCTGCCAGCCTGAGTCACACTTACAAAGGGATATTCATTACCAGTATCGGTTACAGTTATACCAAAGATTTGTTTTCACAGGTACTCTATCAGGATGATGTAACAAAAACCATCTATCAAACTATGATGAATCTGAATAATTCTATCGACTGGAATGCTTCCGAAACAGTGCAGCTTCAACCCGCAAAATGGTGGAGACTGAATGGTACAGTTATCGGTATGTACAACGAAGTGAATTCAAATTTAGATGGTGTTGTACAATTTAAACGGTGGAGTTACAGCGGCAATTTAAGTACGAACTTCACTCTGCCATATAAAGTGGAAATGGAAATAAGCGGGAATTATTCATCTGAACAACTTACGGGTAACTTTATTCAACGGCCAAGGTATACAGCAGATTTTGGGTTACAACGAAAAGTACTCAGGGACAAGGGAGTATTGAGGCTTTCGGTCAATGACATTTTCAATACCGGTGCAAATGGAGCCTATTCAAAGTACAACAACATCGATATTGACGTAGTAAATAAATACGATTCCCGTAAACTGAATCTTACTTTCAGTTATAATTTTGGGAAGGACCAGTTTTCTACCCGTTCAAACCGTTCGACAGCCTCCAGCGAAGAACAAAGCAGAAGTGGAAAATAAGTTACAGTAGCTAAGCAAAGATTTCCGGCCTCACCCCAAACCAACCCTTGGGAACGGGGTGTATATAGAAATACAGTTGATCTAAATTCTTACAAGTTGAAAATTCATCAGTTTTTTTAATAAGGTGAATAAGGTTTGGTTTGTTGTCGTACAGGTTTTCTATTAAGGTTTAATACTTGAAAATAAGGTTTTTAAAGAAAATAAAAACCTTATTTTTATTTTTCAACTTTAAAAGAGAAATAAACACAACTATGACCAAACCTTATTTTCTTATTTTTACTTCAAATTTCAATTTGAAAGCATTTAATTATTTAAAATTTTCTTTTTACACAACATCTAAAGTGAAGAAGTAAGAGAGGATTGAGGTGAGCCAGACAAATTGTTCCGGGTAATTAATTGAAAATGAAGGAAAGAAAATCAGAAATAAATTTCAATTCATAGAGTCTTTTTGCAGTTTTTTAATTTAATTTGCAGAGAGTTTAAACAAATGAATCCAATGAAAAAATTTGCAGGTTTTATTCTTCTCTTATCAATATCTTGTTCATCCCTTTTCAGTCAGAATTATAACGATTATTTTATCGACAAGGCCTGTCGCATCGACTTTCAATTTTGTGGAAATGTCACAACTACAAAAGCCTATCTCGACAAAATCATTCAGGAACCTTTTTGGGGCGGACGAAGGATGCATTTAACCAATGATATGAATTTAGGCCAGTACCGTTTCCAGGTACTCGACAGCATTAGTAATAAGCTTATTTATACAGATGGTTTCAGTACACTCTATTATGAATGGCAATCCACTCCCGAAGCACTTCTTGTCAGTAAAAGTTTTGAACAATCCGTGCAATTTCCTTTTCCAAAGAAATCAGTCAAAGTCATCATTGAAAATAGGCTTGATTTTAACAGGTGGGAGAAATTGATTCAGTTCGGCTTTTCGCCTTTTGACAAGCTCATTCGTAAAACAAAACAAGAAAATGTTCCTGTAAAAATAATTTGTAAAACCGCTTCTCCCGAAAAAGCGATCGACATTGCTGTGATAGCCGAAGGTTATACTGTCAACCAGCGGGCTAAGTTTTTCCGTGATGCCCAACACCTGGCCGACAACCTGTTCACACATGAACCGTTTGCAAAATACAAATCGAGGATTAATATTTATGCCATTGCAGCTATATCGGTCGATACCGGAGTATCGAAACCTCAGGATTCGAACTGGAGAAATTCAGCACTCGGCTCGAATTATTTCACTTTTTATTCCGACCGCTACCTGACAACTCTGAATGTATTCAAGGTTCGCGATTATGCATCGCTTGTGCCATATGATGCCATCTACATACTTGCAAATACAAAGATTTACGGAGGTGGAGGTATTTATAACTTCTACGCACTGGCATCGGCAGATAGCAAGCGGGCCCAGACAGAGGTTACAGTGCATGAATTCGGGCATTCGTTTGCCGGGCTGGCAGATGAGTATTTCTATGATCACGATGCATTAAATGGAATGTACAACATTAAAACGGAACCCTGGGAACCCAATATAACGACATTGGTCGATTTCGATGCCAAATGGAAAAGCGGGTTACCCGTAAACACCCCTATTCCTACTCCGTTAACCGATGAAAATAAAACGAAAATAGGTGTTTTCGAAGGAGGTGGGTATCTGTCAAAAGGTATTTACAGGCCATTCTTCGATTGCCGCATGCGAACCAATACAGCAAAAGGGTTTTGTCCCGTTTGTGAGAAAGCTGTGGAGAAAAGAATTTTGTTTCTGACGGAATGAATTGACTCGTTCCGTGTTCCGCGTTCCATGTTCCATGTTCCATGTTACGCGTTCCGTGTTCCATGTTACGCGTTCCGTGTTCCGTGTTCCGTGTTCCATGTTCCATGTTACGCGTTCCGTGTTACGCGTTACCTGTTACGTGTTCAAGGTCAAGATGTGATATTTCTATTAATTATTATTTTTTGATTTTGTTAACGAGACGTCACTTTGTTATGTTGGGTGATTGGTTGATTAAGTTAATTGGGTGATTAAGTAAATCTACCAACAGATAGAAGTAACTTACAATTTTTGTGAATTAAAAGCAATCATCTCAAATCCAGAACGCGGAACGCGGAACACGGAACCTAATTAACCAATCAACTTAATCAACTTAATCTGCTTCACTTAATCGTGACCATTGTTGCCCCAAACCCGTATTCCCTGAAGGATGCATCCTGAAAATAGTATGATTTGTATTGGGTTTTGAGCAGTTTTTCGATTTCACTGCGTAAAACACCTTCTCCTTTACCGTGGATAAAGACAATTTTTTGTCCCTTTTTGTTTTTATTTTCTGCCAGTACTGCATGGAATTTATCCAGCTGGCATTGCAACATATCCCCGTTAGACATACCGGCTGTTGAGTCGAGCAATTCGTTGATATGTAAATCTATCTCAATAACATCAGGAAGTTCTTTTCGTTTGACAATCCTTGGCCGGTGTGTTTCTTCTTTTTGAAACATAGCCTGTTTGATTTCTTCAGGTGAAACATCCGCTAATTTTTCATTTTCTTCTTCTTTTTTAATTTCAGAAGTAATATCAATCAGCATGGCAGGTTCGTCAAAATAATCGTTTGTTGTAAAACTGTGAAGTTTATAGAATTTCACCGCATTGATTTTCAGGCTGGCATCAATCACATTTTGAGGCGTATAACTTTTCCCTTTTTTGAATGGAAGGAGTTGAACGCGTATCCGCTCCCAGGCACTCAATTGTTCCTTAGTAATTTCTGTCAGGAGTTCCTGTGTGTTCGGTTCGATCACTCCATTGGCTACACTCTGCCAAACGTTGTTTTCACCATTTATTACATTGAAATATACGAAATAATTGCTGTCATTCACCAGATAACATTCGTATGCTGTAGTTTGCATCTGCTTGATATCTATCGGGAAAAAAGCCAGCAAAGCAATCATTGTTTCACCTTCGGGAGTTTCAACCACCGGTTCTTCGACTGGAATCTGAGGTTTTATAACCGGCGGTAGAGAATCGGCAACAGTTGTCTGAACTGCTGTCGAAGCCGGTTTTGTTCTAAAATCTTTTATAGGGAAATTAGTTTCACTGTTTATTGCAACAATCACCAGGCATTCGCGTTCCTGAACGGGCATTTCAAATCCGTCTTCATCTTCCACATAGACTATTTTCTTTATTTCATCAACGCGGGTTACTATTCCTCCACCCACAGCGTTTAAAAAACGCACATTATCACCTTTTTTTATCATATTCTTTTTAACCCCCACTCCGTTTCCTATAAAAGGAAAAGACTTTTCCCTCCGGGGGAATTGAAGGGCTTGTGTTTTTTTTGTACTTTTGTGCAAATTTACAACATTTTTTCCATATCTCCCGTGAACCAACCAAAAGAAGAATTGCCCATTTGTATCAATAGCTTTGATTATCCGCTTCCTGACGAACGAATAGCTAAATTTCCTTTATCACGCCGTGATGCATCCAAATTGCTGGTTTATCAACACGCAAAAATTACAGAAAGTGTTTTCTCATCCCTCGCCGACTTTATTCCAACCGACAGCCTGTTGGTCTACAACAATACACGTGTGATCCAGGCACGGATTATTTTTCATAAAGAAACCGGAGCCCGTATCGAAGTGTTTTGTCTGGAACCTGTTATGCCTGCTGATTATGCCCAATCGCTCGGCGCCACTTCCGAATGTATCTGGAAATGTATGGTCGGGGGTGTGAAAAAATGGAAAGAAGGAAAATTATCAAAAACCATTCAATTTGAAGGAAAGACCTGTACTTTCAATGCCGAACTGCTTCAAACCGACGATAACACCCACAGCATTCGTTTTACATGGGATTGTCCGGAGATTCATTTTGCCGGAATCCTGGAGAAAGCAGGCGAATTACCAATACCCCCTTACCTCCACCGTAAAACGGAAGAAAGCGATCTGACAACTTACCAGACCGTTTATTCTAAAATAAAAGGTTCGGTAGCTGCACCCACTGCAGGATTGCATTTTACACCCGAAGTATTCGAAAGCCTGAAATCGAAGAATATCGAAACGGAAGAGCTGACCCTGCATGTGGGTGCAGGAACATTTCAGCCTGTAAAAAGCGCTACCATCGATCTGCATCATATGCACACCGAAGTGATTTCGGTACACCGGAGCACTATCGAACATTTGATACAAAAGGCAGGACATATCATTGCAGTAGGGACTACTTCGGTACGGACGCTCGAAAGCCTCTATTATATTGGGAAGAACCTCACCCCTGACCCCTCTCCCCGGGGAGAGGGGGACTGGGAAGCAGATGATTTAAACTGTTTGCATGTATCGCAATGGGCACCTTATGAAAATCAAAAGGAGATAACTTCCGGTGAAGCATTACAAAATATTCTGGATTACTTAGACAAGAACAGTCTCACAACTCTGCATGCTGATACGCAAATCATGATTAAGCCGGGATATACTTTTCGATTAGTGGATGGCATGATTACTAACTTCCACCAACCGAAAAGCACCCTGCTCCTACTCGTTTCTGCTTTTGTGAATGGAAAATGGAAGGATATCTATGATTATGCACTGGCAAACGGTTTCAGGTTTTTGAGTTATGGGGATAGCTCGTTGTTGCTGAGGTAATTTAGTAACTTTATTCACCAAGTGAAACCCTCACTAACTTTTCGGATCATGTTGATTTTTGTAAAAACAAAATTCCGCAACAACTAGAGAAGGCTCATTACCCGATTACATGGGCTATAATTCAACTTAAACCACTTACCTCTTACTTAATTGAAATACCGACCTCTCCCCCTGCCCCCTCTCCCAAGGAGAGGGGCAAAGCTATTGACTGTCTGTTTTTTAATTTTATTTTTTATGTCTATTCTTAAAGTTCTTACTCTTACTCCTTACTTCTTTACAATATAACGTCTTGAAATTTGTTTTCTTTACTGTAAACCTATTTCAGGACAAGACAACACTTCCTTCCAGCTTCAACCTACTTATGTTCCTTATCTCTTACCTCTTACTCCTTGCCTCTTACTCCTTACCTCTTGCTTCTCATTCCTCACTCCTCACTCCTGTTATTTAAACATTTCCGTTTTATTTTTGTTTTATAGACTTAAAATAAGGCTTCAAAACACATACCTGATTTAGTACTTTCAAATTAAAAAGTCATGAAAAAAACATTTGTCTGGATAATAGGAATCATGTTCCTTGTTGCCTGTCAGGTAAAAACCGACAGTAAAATTACTGGTGACAAAGATAATGCAGGATTAAAACTGCCTGATGGGTTTTCAGCCCTGATCTTTGCCGACTCACTAGGCCACGCTCGACACCTGGATGTAAATTCAAACGGTGATGTCTATGTTTCTCTGAGCAAGGTGAAGAATGGCGGAGGAATCGTTTGCCTGCGTGATACAAATGGGGATGGAAGGGCGGATATCATTAAATATCATGGCATTTACGATGGCACAGGCATCATGGTTCACAAAGGATATGTCTATTTTGGTGCTGATACTATAATAGTCAGGTTTAAATTAACCAAAGGCGAACTTATTCCTACCGGTCAGCCTGAAGTTATCGCCAAAGGTTTCGACCACCAGAATGAGCATTCGACCAAGCCTTTTACTTTCGACCTGACTGGAAATATATATGTCACCGTCGGGGCACCTTCCAATGCCTGCCAGATGGTAGACCGTACAAAAGGGTCACCTGGAATGGATCCCTGTCCACTACTTGATTTGCACGGTGGAATCTGGAGATTCAACGACGATAAATTGAATCAGGACCAGGCAAAAGACGGGTACCGGTATTCCACAGGCATTCGTAATGCTGTAGCAATCAGATGGAACAATCTGGAAAACAAACTATATGCCATACAGCATGGCCGTGACCAGTTGTCGCAACTGTTTCCTGAGATGTATACCGATAAACAGAGTGCAGAACTGCCGGCGGAAGAGTTTTTGCAGGTAAGTGACGGTTCAAACTTTGGCTGGCCCTACTGCTATTACGATGGCATCCATCACAAAAGAGTATTGGCACCCGAATACGGAGGTAACGGCACTAAAGTCGACAGATGTTCGGCTACAAAAGATCCGATCATGACATTTCCGGCACATTTTGCTCCAAATGATGTATTGTTCTATACCGGAACAATGTTTCCTGAAAAATATAAAAACGGTGCATTCATAGCTTTCCACGGCTCCTGGAATCGTGCACCGCTTCCACAAAAGGGTTATTGTATCGTATTTGTTCCATTCAAAGGATCAATGCCTTCCGGATCGTGGGAAATCTTTGCAGACGGGTTTTCGGGCATTCCTGTAGTGAATAGTCCCGGAGATGCTAAACACCGGCCTTGCGGATTGGCACAGGGGCCTGATGGATCCTTATACATTGCCGACGATACTGCCGGTCGTATTTACCGGATTATTTATAACGGAAAATAATAAACTACAAAATCTTCTGACCACAATAGACCACATAAACAAATAAAAAAGAACACAAAAGAAAATACAAAATATATAACCACAATAGGACACAATAGATACAAAATACATAACTACAAAACACAAAAGGTCACAAAAGAAAGAACATAAAAGATACAAAATATTATCAAATATTTCAAATAACAATTATACGAGACACAATTCCGACAGGTCGGAATCTACGATAGTTACAAAAAACAATAAAGAAAAGAACACAATAGGAAAATGCCTGACGGTATTTTAAGCTTTTATAAATGATCAGATTGCAAATAGAATCTGTTATTGATCCTATTATTTCTATTCTGGTTAATTTCTAATTTCAAAGATCAAATATACGAGGCACATATGGCACATCCCGAAAATCGGGAGAGCACAATAGAAGAACACAATAGATTTAAATACATGAATTTATTTACAATTTAATACCAATTATCCACATATTAATCAAAAGTTAACACACAAAACACTTAACCGTAATAACAAAAGAAGGACACAAAAAATAATTTACAATTCACTACAAACTAAAGTAAAATGATCTATTTAAAATAATACTATGAAAAATTCAGATAAGATACTTCTATATTCTTTCATCATCTTACTGAGTGGCATTTTCTTTTCATGTAACAGCTCTTCCAGAACTAAAAAAACAAGTACGGCGGATACATCCAATACCCTGACTGCAACCCCGACAGGAAAAGATCAACCGGGGAAAGTCTTGTATAAAAAGTATTGCCTTACCTGCCATCAGGCCAACGGTTCAGGTGTACCGGGCATGTTTCCTCCACTGAGTCAGGGTAGCTGGATTGGCAAGAGTCCGAACGAGCTTATTCCACTCGTCCTGAAAGGGCTGAAAGGCGAAATTGAAGTGAATGGGGAAAGTTATAAAAGCGCGATGCCTCCGCAGACCAAAATTACCGATCAGGAACTGGCCCTGGTCCTGACCTATGTACGTTCAAACTTCGGAAACCATTTTGATTCCGTTACTCCTGACAAGGTTAAAAAAGTCAGAGAAGGTCTCGAAGAGAAAAAATAAAGGGAATACTCCATCTATTTCTATTTTACAGAACATTCTACCTTCCATTAATTCATTATTATTTCTCTGTGATTTCTATATAGTCACATAAAGGTTCTGTCTCTGATTTTTATAATAATTCTTCATCTAAAATATTCAACGGGCAAATTAATATGACATACTAATTCTACTTTGACAGATTAAAAATAATAAAAAAATGAGACAGGATTAACAGGATTAACAGGTTTCATATTATTCAATAAGATTTTAAACAATATAAATTTAGTAGCTGTATGGGAATCTATCATTCTCTCAGACCACAATTACATGTTAATCCTGTAAATCCTGTCTAAAAAATAGAATCTGTCAAAGTAGAACTAATTTGAAAAAAATATTAATTCACGGTATATTCTGTCTTTTGTCTTTTGTCTTTTATCTTTTGTCTTTTGTCTTTTGTCTTTTGTCTTTTGTCTTTTGTCTTTTGTCTTTTTATAGCTGAAAGCACTGCATTTTCAGCCAACATTTATTGCTGTTTCTTTAATTAAAGTAACAGCTTCTGGTTGTTTGCTTAAAATTGCCTTTTGTTATTTTATAAACCACACAATTTTCGTACTTTTGTGCATCTTTTTAAAGCAATAGAAAATTGTACATCTGTAATTGTAAATTAATGTTATGCTCGAAAAAATAATTATCCTCGATTTCGGTTCTCAAACCACCCAGTTGATTGGCCGCCGTGTCCGTGAACTGAACGAATACTGCGAAATAGTTCCCTACAACAAGTTTCCTGAACAAACCAACAATATCAAAGGAGTGATTCTTTCGGGAAGTCCGTATTCAGTATACGATCCTATAGCTTTTAAAACCGATTTGAGCAATATTCGTGGTAATTTTCCAATATTGGGTATTTGTTATGGGGCACAACTTATGGCCTATACATCTAACGGGACAGTGGAATCGGCAGGCTCACGCGAGTATGGCCGTGCAAATCTTTCATTTATTAGTCAGGATGATGAATTACTGAAAGATGTCCGGTCAGGATCACAAATATGGATGTCGCATGGTGACAGCATAACCAATATCCCTGATAATTTCAATAAAATAGCCAGCACCGATGATGTTGAACTGGCGGCTTTTAAAATAGAAGGCGAGAAAACCTGGGGTGTACAGTTTCACCCTGAAGTGTTCCATACACTCGATGGAACATTGATTCTCGAAAACTTCCTGAACATATGCGGATGTTCCCGTAACTGGTCACCTGCTTCGTTTGTGGAATCGACTGTGGCAGAATTAAAAAAACAACTCGGAAAGGACAAAGTAGTACTTGGATTATCCGGTGGCGTCGATTCATCCGTTGCTGCAATGCTCTTAAATAAAGCTATTGGCAAGAACCTGACCTGTATTTTTGTCGATCACGGACTTCTTCGTAAAAACGAGTTTGAAAACGTAATGAAAGATTACGAACACCTCGGATTGGATGTGATTGGTGTGAATGTAAAAGATCGTTTTTTTAAAGCACTGAAAGGTGTATCTGATCCGGAACAAAAACGCAAAATCATTGGCAGTGGTTTTATTGATGTATTTGATGAAGAAGCACGAAAGATAAAAAACGTAAAATGGCTCGCCCAGGGCACCATTTATCCCGATATTATTGAATCTCTTTCCATGACAGGCACTGTCATTAAATCGCATCACAATGTAGGCGGACTTCCTGAGAAAATGAATCTCAAATTATGTGAACCTCTGCGTTTACTTTTCAAAGACGAAGTACGCCGCGTTGGATCCCAGTTAGGAATGATGCATCACCTGATTAAACGCCAGCCTTTTCCCGGTCCCGGATTAGCGGTTCGTATTCTGGGAGATATTACTCCTGAAAAAGTTCAGATCCTGCAGGATGCCGACGACATCTTTATCACCGGACTTCGTGAATGGAATCTGTATGACAAAGTATGGCAGGCGGGCGCAATTTTGCTTCCTGTACAATCTGTAGGCGTTATGGGAGACGAACGTACATATGAAAACGTGATTGCACTCCGGGCAGTAACATCCACCGATGCCATGACGGCCGACTGGGCTCAGTTACCTTATGATTTCTTAGCCAAAATGTCGAATGAAATCATCAATAAAGTCAAAGGTGTGAACCGCGTAGTGTATGACATCAGTTCCAAACCACCTGCTACCATTGAGTGGGAATAGGCGGAACGCGTTCCGCGTTCCGTGTTCTGTGTTCCGTGTTCCGCGTTTTTGGTTTGAAAGGTTTGAAGTTTGAAAAGTTTCGTGTTCCGTGTTCCGTGTTCCGCGTTAAGGGTTTGAAAGGTTTGAAGAGTTTGAAGTTTGAAAGGTTACATGGTTAGGTTTGCAATTGTAAATTTTTAAATTGTACATATCTTGATAGATACTCATTCGCATATTTATTCCACAGAATTTGATACCGACCGTGCCGAAGTGATTCAAAGGGCGAAGGATATTGGTGTGCGGCAGATCATTTTGCCCAATTGCGACAGTGGAACATTGCCACAAATGCTGGCACTTGAAGCTGCCTTTCCCGGATATTGCCATGCTGCCATTGGTTTACATCCCACCAGTGTAAAAGAGAATTACACAGACGAACTTGACCTGGTAAAATCGGAACTTGAACGACGTGATTACCTGGCAATCGGCGAAATAGGAATTGATTTATATTGGGACAAGACATTTTACAACGAACAGGTTCTGGTTTTCAAACAGCAGATTGAATGGGCGTTAGAATATCAATTGCCTGTTATCATACATGTCCGTGATTCGTTCAGGGAGAGCATGAATGTCCTGGAAGACTTTAGAGGCAAAGGATTAACCGGTGTTTTTCACAGCTTCACCGGTACTTTGGAAGAAGCTCAGGAAATAATAGCTTTTGGAGGGTTCAAATTAGGGATCAATGGAATTGTCACTTTTAAAAACTCCGGGTTGGCAAGTGTAGTTGAAAAGTTGGAACTGAAATACCTACTTTCTGAAACCGACTCACCTTATCTTACACCGGCACCACACCGTGGCAAACGGAATGAAAGTGCCTACGTAGGCCTTGTATGCGAAAAGATAGCTACAATTAAAAAATTAGCCATCAGCGAAGTCGATAAACAAACAACTCAAAATGCGCTGGAGTTATTTACGAAACTGAGGGAGATAAGATAAAAGAGCCAAGACAAAAGACAAAAGACAAAAGACGAAAGTCAAAAGACAATAGACAATAGAACAATATTACCAAGACAGAAGAACCAATACAAAAGATATTGGGTGATAGAATGGCTTTAAGGCTATAGGATGGTTGTAAAAAAGGATCCAGTCAGGAAATGACACATTCTATTGTAATGTGAATCAGGCAGTAGATATCAGGTAAAGAAAATTGGTGCTAAATTAAAAATTTTGTTTAACTTTGCACTGCAAACGGAGAGGTGCTCGAGTGGTTGAAGAGGTACGCTTGGAAAGCGTATGAACTCCTAAAGGGTTCCGGGGGTTCGAATCCCTTCCTCTCCGCAATAAAGGGTGTAAATAAGCATGTTGCTTGATTTACACCCTTTTTCACACCCTAAAACTATCCCCCCCCCACAATATGCATACAGACTAATCGAATAGTATTTTTCTGCGTGTGAATCTACAGTTGGTCACCCGTTTCTATCAGGAAAGTAAGTTCTAGCCCCATATTCGTACCCATCATACCCACTCATTTCCACAAACTCCTTTCCATTGTACTTGCGCTCTTGGAGTCCGGGGTTATCGCCTGTATTCGAAGCCCATGGTAAACCGGAAGGATAATACTGGGTACGTTGAATTGTTTTTTTTGTATTCGCTACCCATAATTCCCGGTTATTTCCTAAATGATCACGCCGGTAATACTTATAATTCGGAATAGTGGCTGAAATAGTATCAGCATACCCTTCTGTATTATATATCCGTTGTAATGCCGTTAATGCAGGGTTTCCATTCAGGGTATTATACTCTTTGTTATCAATATAATCAGTTCCGTTTTGGTTGATAACATTCAACGTGTAAGTCTGGTTTATTACCCGCCCTGTAATAAGGGGTACAGCCAGATTAGTTACCCGTGAAAAATACCCCGTTCCCAGCTTCCGCCCGTCAGCAGCAAAGCGATTGATAATCTGATTGCCCGTTGAAAACTGAAACCTCACCCCCGGCCCCTCTCCAAAAAGAGAGGGTAGCTAAGACGGCAAATTTAATATATTATATCGGATTGATGAAATATTCCGGTCAGAATCTGATGTCATATTACTATTAAACAAATAAAGATACACCACCGTATATCTTTATCTGTCTTTGTTTTATCTCTGAATATGGAAAGCTGGAGCTTTCCTTCTAGCTTGAACGAAGCGAAAGACGCTTCGCTCAACATCTCGTGGCAACTACGCTACGGCGAACTGAGGCAAATACCCACCATCTCCCATTCTATTCTTACTAATCTTTATTGATTTTCGAGCTTTTATTTTACCAATGCAAAATCTGACACATTACCCCAGCATTAACTGCCAGAAATAGCATTTATCAGTAGTGTTATGTTAGCTTTGATATGACGTATATAATTATTATATTTGCAGCAAAAACTACATATACACTATCAAGCTAAGTCATACAAAAATTGAGGATTTAAAAAAGATCATCAACAAAGGGAGTCATACTACTCAATCTTTTAAAGCAGCTTATATTTTATTAAATTGTGACAAAGGAGAATTTTCGGAAGATACAAAGATTACAAATTAAGAAATATGCAAAATATTAAAAGTAGGTGCAAGGACTATTGATAGAGTAAAAAAGAAATTTATAGAAGAAGGATTTGAAAGTACCTTAGAACGTCGTCCCTCAAATCAAACATACAAGAAAAAAGCTGATGGAGATTTAGAGGCAAAATTAGTCCCTCTTTGTTGTAGTGAGCCACCAGCTGGTTTTTCAAAATGGTCTTTGCGTTTATTAGCGGATAAGTTAATTGAATTAGAATATGTTGACTATATTTCTCATGTGACTGTTAGAGAGGTTAAAAAAAAACGAACTTAAACCTTGGAAGGTAAAGGGTTGGGTGATCCCCCCAGAACAGAACAGTCATTTTGTAGCAAATATGGAACGAGTTTTAGATGTTTATAAATTACCATATGATGCGGATTATCCAGTTGTATGTATGGATGAATCGCCAAAACAATTAATAAAACAAATTGCATCAACTGCAATGAGACCAAATCAAGAAGCCAGAGTTGATTATGAATATATAAGACACGGAATGGTCAATATCTTTATTGCAAATGAACCATTAAATGGGAATAGGATTGTCGAAGTAACTGAATTTAAAACGAAAAAAGACTGGGCAAAGTTCGTGAAGCGAATCTCTGATGAAATGCACCCTCAAGCAAAAAAGATAAAACTGGTAATGGATAACTTCAAAACACACGATGCTTCAGCTTTCTATGAAGTCTTTGAACCGGAAGAAGCTAAAAGATTGTGGGATAGATTTGAATTCGTTTTTACACCTAAGCATGGAAGTTGGCTGAACATGGCAGAAATTGAACTAAATATACTCAATGGACAGTGTTTAAATCGTCATAATGATACAATTGAGAAAGTAACAACTGAATTTCTTGCTTGGCAAAACCATAGAAATAACAAGAATGCCAAAATTAATTGGCAGTTTACAAATAACGAAGTTCGGATAAAACTGAAAAGATTATATCCGTCAATTCTAGCCTAACATAACACTAGTAATATGCCCAATATAATAAAGCCAATACCACCTAGGTATCCTCTTAAATGCATTATATAACCTACTGTCAGTGAGGGTCGTTCTTCTTTCCGAGTTTTATAAGTAAATAACGTTAGTGCAACACCGCAGATTATAGATAATATTGAATATAGGTATGTCATTTTTCAGTATTTATTTACTTTTTATTTTTCTCAATGACTGCATCAACGACCCTTTCTATACCAGATACTTTTAAATCAGTTCCTTGTGTAATTATTTCAGTCCCGCTAGCGCCAAATCTGACACATTACCATTCTGATATATTACCTATCGCTAAGCCAAATTGATAAAATACAATATTATTTTAAATAAAAGATTCATAGAACCTATTAAAACAAGCATCCACCAATACTTTCTTACGCTATCACTATTAGGGATTATATGTAATTTTAATAAAACACCTAATAGAATGATCAGCAATGGTATCAAAAACTTTACAAATTGACTCATATTAATTTAATAATAAAACATTGAAAATTAATGTAGTTCTTAATTAAAAAAATGATTTCCAGTAATAACTTCATACAAAAATGTTAATCCAACTATTATTGCTCCAATTCCACCAATATAGCCCCCCAAATGCAAACTATATCCTGAAGAAAGAATACTTTTATATTTCTTTTCGTCACGAATTGTCATTCTTAACACTAAAATACCTATAATTACATATCCAAATGCATAAATAATTTTCATTTGTTTTCCTTCTTTTTTAATGTATTATTATTAATTTTTGCATCAACAGCCCTTTCAATACCAGTTACTTTTAGAGCTGTACCTTGCTTAATAATTTCAGTACCTAAGTCAAATCCATCTTGGTAAAGAGTTTTACCACCTCCTGGTAATACTTTATTTAGACTTTTTTCTATAAGCTTCCCACTAATATAAAACGCCAATTTTTTATTTACATTACTTAAATCCCCATTTAAATAATCAATCCCCATTTCCCAAGCAGAGCCTACACCAGAAAAAATACCTCCAGCGGCAGCCAAAGGCACTCCCGCCTCAGCACCAACAACACTTACTGTTAAACCAAGGCCAGTAAGAGCCGCAGCATCACCCACATTTTGCATATTCTGTGCAGCATCTTTGCTGAATTTGTAATGTGAAGTTACGTTAGCCTCACCTTTTATATTTTCACTTGTTTGGTAGGTATATTTAAATTGAGATTTTGTCGCATCTTTGTTTTCTATAATTTTTCCTGCTTTCTCTTTATGCCATAAATTATACCAACCTCGAGACAAATTTGCCATCCATTCCTGACTAAACCTACCATCATGATCAATATAGTTAATAGGATCCCCTTTACAATATGCATACGGCGATATAGAGTAATATTTCTCTGCAAGTGGATCCACAGTTGGCCATCCATCTCTATCCGGAAAGTAAGTACGTGCTCCATAATCGTAGCCATCATAGCCATTCATTTCCACAAACTCTTTGCCGTTATATTTGCGCTCCTGCACTCCGGGATTATCGCCTGTATTCGAAGCCCACGGCAAACCTGAAGGATAATACTGTGTGCGTTGTATAGTAGTTTTTGTATTTGCCAGCCAAACTTCACGGTTATTTCCTAAATGATCAAGCCTGTAGTATTTATAATTCGGAATTGTTGCTGTAATAGTATCTGCAAATCCTTCAGAATTGTATATTCGCTGCAAGGCAGTTAACGTACTGTTTCCATTAAACGTATTATACTCCATGTTATCAATATAGGCCGTTCCGTTTTGGTTAATCGCATTAATCGTGTAAGTCTGGTTAATTACCTGCCCTGTAATAAGGGGGACTACCAGATTAGTTACCCGTGTAAAATACTCCGTTCCCAGCTTCCGCCCATCAGCAGCATAGCGGTTAATGATTTGATTGCCCGTGGAAAACTGAATTGTATCCGGCAAATTTAATATATTATATCGGATTGATGCAATTTTCCGGTCTAAATCTGTGGTCATATTTCCGTTTTTATCGAAATAGAATTCAGTCGCCAGATTTACTCCATTCTGATATTCTTTTACAGAGGCTTGATTTTGTGAGCCGCAGGCATCGGTAATTGATTTAACCTGATTACCGGTATAACTCATGGTTAAATAATCAATACATGTTTGAGACATTAAACGTGTGAGATTAATGATATTTCCCTGCTTGTCGTAACTGAAAACCTCGGGATACATAGCGTTGCTAGTCATCACGATTCCTGTTTGTACGGAATATGGAAATGCCACGGTTTGTGTGAGGCGGTTGAGGCCATCGTAGTCGTAATTATACAGGTATCGCGAGCCGTTGTTTGAGTAGGTGGCGCAAGAGATATTGCCATTGTAGCATGGAGTTGCCGGCAAACCGTTCAGGACATTGTAATAGATCTGCTCTTTGAATGCTCCGCTGCTGATATTGCTCACCCAATTGCGGATGTTGTAGGTGTATGATACAGTATCGGTCTGATTGTGGCGGTAGTTGGTAATCAGCCTGCCTAGCTCGTCGTAGGTATTGCTGGCAAGGGTAATTGTGTCACTTGTTGCCAATTTATATCGGGTATTAATCAACCGCTCTGCTTTATCATATGTATAACGATATACCTCTGGTATAACAGTTTGACCAGAAATATTATGTTCTTTACGGGCAGTCAATACTTTGCCAGTGAAGTCGTAATGATTATACGTAATATCATACCCATCCAAATGATTGGAGGCACGAGTCTGTACCACTCGCCCGTACTTATCGTAATACAAAGCGGTGGTGAGTCCGGTATTGATAACTTTATCTAATATATAGATTCGGGTTCCGGTAAGCAAACCTTTAGCAGAACTGTATTGACCATCATATCCACTTAGTGTAACAAAGGGGAGTGTCGCTTTATCGGCAGCAGTCACTGTTGACAAAACCAAATAATCATAGCTATCGTAAAAATTTACCGTTAACGGAGTTGCAGAGCAAAAATCAGTACAACTATAACCCGTGCCGTTGGTATAATTTTCAACAACTACGGTATTATAGTAAGTGGCTTTGAGTTGAACGCGGGTAGATGTAGTATTTAATAAGCCTGTATATATTACCCTCCCGAATGCATCGTATTTAGTCACTATCCAGTTGTTCTTAACCCGCTGGTTGCCATCCTGACTCATAATCATCCGTTGCGCTATATCATAAACCATACAAATGCTATCACAACCTGGTAAGCGTTTTACCACGTTATTTCCCCTTTCGTCGTATTTATACAGGTAAGCATACCGTTTAAGAACGCCATTGTCGTCACTTATAACCCCGGAAGGCAATGAGTCTGTAGCAATAGGAGGCAACACATAACTGAGTTGCTCCAGATCATTATACACATAGTAAGTATTCACTGCATCTGTACTGCTTTGCTTCATTACTACTTGTCCCAGCTTGTCCTTGTATTCGGTAGAACTCTTTCCATCTTCGTCAGTTACTATAGTTTTATAGAGCGAACCGGCGGTGTAATTACCTTGCCGTTGCAATTGGTTGCTGCTGTTAACAAAGAAGTAAGCCACTTCGCCGGCATCGGCTTGGTATAAAATGCTGTCATTCTTTTGGGCTGCATACCAACTTGCACCTTCACCGTATTTTCCCGTAACACGATTTAGAGGTGAAGGCTCAAAATCGGTAGTGGCATAAGGTTTAGCATCACCATTATAAAGAGTAGTTTGATTATTTGCAAAGGTTGCCGGGTCTACAAATGCTCCACTTCCCGCGTTGGTAATAGGCAACCAATGCCGGAACTCCCGCCCAAAGCTATCGTATTCGGTCAAACCTACCAAGTCGTTGCTGCTTGGGGTTATGGCTTTTTGCACGGTTTCCATGGGGCGTCCCAACCCATCGAAATACTGGATGGTTGTATTGGAATTGGAGCCGGAATTGGCATCGGTCAAGGTTGTAGGGCCCGACACAGGCGCTATGGGCACGGTAGTGACGATATAGTTTTGACCGGTTGTCTGCGCCAAAAGCCAAAACGGCATCCCAAGAAACAAAAGGATATAATAAAATGATTTCATATTTGTTAGTTTATAAAGTTCGTGAAATTTTGTATTTGTTTTAGTCAACTCTGACAGCGGACGTAGTCCCTGTCAGGGTTGAATGCCCATCATAATTTATACTTCGCTCTGATAGGAATTATTACCGGATCACCATCGGGCAATGAGCCTGAGGCTAATCGGAGATAACATCTCCCATTCGGTTCCACACGCAATTGATAGGTATCATATATCAAATTGAACGGCAGTGTTTGACTGTTTTTAGGCAACATTGAGGTTAATCTGATACGCCCAACGAGCTGCTCTTGACTCCAATCAATGGTCCGGTCATGCTGTACAACCATTTCAATCATCACACTATCGGCCATCACACTATCGGCTTTGATGGGCGTAAGGTATGAACTGAAAAACTGCCAACCTGCTTTTGTATTTACAGCAATATAACTGCTATCGGCCGATGCTTTTGCTGAAGCTTTTGCTAATTCTTTCGAATTGTTTTGTGCACTTAATTCTCCAAACCAAACAAGAGAAAGGCTTAAAAGGAAATATATTTTTGATTTCATGATTATTATTATAAATTGCATATTGTTAGTCTGATTGATAACTAATTAAAGATTATACGATAACGTTCCAGTATCTACAGCACTGCCAACAGGAAGAGAAGTTCCACTGACTATACTACAGTAGACACTACCACCGGGATTAAACGTGATATTCCAGGTTCTTCCACCGGTGGTATAAGAAATAGTACGAGCAACTGATGGTTGAAAACCTGCAGATACATTGGCAACATAGTAATTAGTCCCAACATTCATTGGAGAACTGGTGGGTAGAAATACTAATTCGAATATGACAGTACTCACCATTTTATAAAGACTGGTATATGGATATGCATAACCGGACATAGTAGTAAAATTGCCATAAACCGGAACCACACCAGAGATGATAGTGGTTGATGGTGTTGATGAAAGTCCGGTTGTATTATCGGTGATCATACACTGGATAGTTAATGTTCCGGGTTGAGAACAAATAAATGAAAACGATGTGGACGTAGTATTCAAATTACTTGCTAACACGGTACCGGTGCTGTTTTTCAAATACCAACTATAGGTATAATTCCCTGATCCTCCTGATACGCTACCCAGTGTAGCAGCACCTGTAGTCCCGGGAGTGTAACTTGTAGCTCCGGGAGTAACCGTGGCTACTGGTGCTATATATACTACTGAGATGATAGTGGTTGGTGTTGATGAAAGTCCGGTTGTATTATCGGTGATCATACACTGGATAGTTAATGTTCCGGGTTGAGAACAAATAAATGAAAACGATGTCGAAGTAGTATTCAAACTACTTGCTAACACGGTACCGGTGCTGTTTTTCAAGTACCAACTATAGGTATAACTACCTGATCCACCTGATACGCTACCCAGTGTAGCAGTACCTGTAGTCCCGTAAGTGTAACTTGTAGCTCCGGGAGTAAGCGTGGCTCCTGGTGTAAGATATCCTCCTTGATAACCATACCGATACTGATATTGCCCGATAATATTCTGATCATCGTTGCGTGCCAGATACAAGCGGTTGAATGTGTCGTACGTATAATTAGTTGTCACGCCTCGGGGATCGGTCATGGAAGTCATTCCTACAAGAGGTTGATATGTATAAGTGGACACCTGTGCGTTGGGAAGACTTGTCCGCAAGGTGTTTAACAGTGTCCGCATGGCGGCATCAGTAGTTTGCGGATCGTCCAGTTGAGGCTGTGTTATGCCATTTGCTGTCATCGCTGCCTGAACGGCTGTATAGGTACTGTTGGTAATTTGCGCCACCAGGTACTGAGAATTATAGCCCCAAAGGTAAACAGTATGGGTATCACCTGTTTTAGCTTCTTCCTGAATATTCCCGTGTATGTCATACTGGTAAAACGTCTGCCTGGTTTCTAAAGGGTTGCCCGCATTTGAAATCTGTACGGTCTGCGGTAAATAATAAGTGAAGGTGGACGAAGGACAAGGCGGAACAGTAGATGTATATAAAATATTAGTTTGACTTACCGGGTTACCGCTATTGGTAGTTGATAATTGTATAACAGGGGTCAGGATATGGGCGGTAGTAGCCATTGCCTGGCTGGTGGCATCAGTAGCCTCGCTTGTATAGGTATAGTTTGTTACCACCGATTCACCATGGCTGTTGGCCATAGTCTTTTGCGTAAGCATGTTGTTGGTATCATAACTGTTATAGTTTTCTTTGGCCGCAACGGTGATATTCCCGTGCTGGTCGTAATTAGTTACGCTCTTGCTTTGCGGGTAATAATCGTATGTGAACTCTTTTCGGGCGGAAACAAAATCAATACCGTATCCACTATTACATATAGCGTAGGATGTATAATAATCAATTAACTTTATATAATTATTTAACCTGGCCGCGTCATTCCGATACGTAAAATTCGTTTTCTGGACCGGCATGTCATTTTTTGTGTATTGGTATATTCCAATTGGCTTGCCACGTTCCCCTTCAAGCGTGGACATCGGAAAATAAGCATCGTCGCCCAATTTCCAGCCAATAGCCCCCGTAGGGGTAATATCGTAGTGGGATATGCCATTTAAATCGGGACCATAACTGGTGAAAAAATTGCGGGTGTACGAACCGTCTGCATTAACCTCCGCCACTTCATCATAACCGATATAAGAACCAACCCCATTGTAACTATAGGTAGTTAGTGAATTCAATGATGCCATTTGAATAGTAAACGTAGCGTCCCCTTTAAAATTAAGCCTATTAGTGATGTTAAATGTATAGGTTGGCATTCCGTTCAGTATACCGCTGGACTGTAATGAACTGGTATTACCCCCGGCAGTGTACCCTCTTTTATAGTAATATTTTTTGTCGGAAAGCAATGTGCCTGTTTTATCAAAACTCGTAATCTCTTTTATCCTGCTGCCGCCGGCATAAACATAGCCAAGTACCGTTAAGAGCGATTGTCTGCCTGTTGAAACAACCTGCGAATAATCATGCGCTTCCCAATTAAACCCGGTATAACCGCCCGTAGGGTAGATTATTTGGGTTAAAAGACCGGTGGTAACCAACCCAGGGTTTGTTTGCTTGGAACCGAAAATATCGTCAAGCGGTAAGCCCTGGACATTGCTATTATTGTAATAGCCCCAGTGATCCGTATAATTACCATCATACACTATGGGCAAGGAAGCCACATTGTTATAGCTGAACTGATATTGATCGATTACATTTGACGCATTGTCCAGCTCGGAGAAATTATTAAGTGTGAGGCGCTGCGTTGGCGATGTGCTGTATGCAAACTGGTACTGCCGATAAATATTATATGCACCATTTGAATTCTTCACACTATTTGAGATGACAATATTGTTCAACTGTTCCCATTTCAAATTATCGGTGCTATAGCGTAAGGGAGTATAGCCGGTTTGGTTGAGATCGTTCCAATTAAATGAGTTCGAACCAGTACCTCCGCCACTATAAATTTTATCGAGGTTTGGGTCTCGCAGGCAGGTTGCATCGGAAATATTAAAAGCAATCGTTTCATTGGGGCTTGTTATTGTACTCAGGTACATCGGCCATTGCAGAGTGCCGGTAACTCCGCTCCCATACCCTGTGACGGTGCCAGAAGATGTCCTGGTACACACTGTTCCACCTGTATAAGTGTCGCCTCCGCATGGTCCGCCCAATAAAACACCGCTATCAGTGGCGGTGCCGCTTACATCTTGGTTTACCTGGCTAAAGGATAAGTTTACCGTCGGCCAGGCCCTCTTGTAAGTAAAATTAACTGCGTTATTATTGGCATCAACAATACTAGTCAAAAGCCACGTAACGGCAGTAAAGCTGGCTGTTGGACTTTTATAGTCTGAACTAAATTCTATGCCCTCAGAACCTCCAAAAGTATATTTCGTTCCATCGGGTACCGTTAGCGTAAAACCTGAAAATACATTAGGCTGATAAGTGGCCTGGATTGTAATGTACGGAGCCTGCACACTAGTGTCAAATTGCTTGAATTTTTGGATCGAATTCACAACGTCCTGGGCATTTAAAAATCCATTAAAGGTAACCTTGATGTTTTGATCCGACTTGACCTGCCATCCTAAGGAAGTACCCGAATAATAGAAAGTGCCGCTATACCCCATAAAATTAAAAGAGAATTCGTCTGCTTGTACATCGTTTAACAATCCCACTACCGCGCCGCCCACTATGTTGGGCAACACATCCAGGGCTAACTGGGAGGGGTTATCCCAGTTGCTTGAATCTGCCATCTCCGCACCACCTGGCGTATTCGCATTCACAGGGTAATAACCATTTTCGCAATAATTCGGACAGTTACCCGGTGCTGTGGCGGTACCCGTTGAGCCGTTAGGATCATCTATTTGCCCGCGAATGGTCCTCGTGATAGCCCCAAAACTTTGCAGGTCCCATCCCAGGCCTACCCAGCCCGGATGTTGGGCCGGCTTCACAGAACCCGGGTGGTACCGTAGCGCGATGGGGACTTCGATATTGCCATACCTTAACGTATGGATAGGGATACTGATGTCCGGGACACCTGTAAATAAACTCACCGGGATTGCCCCGAATGTACCCAGGCTTGCCACATTGGGGCTCGCAGTGGTAGGCGGGGGGAGCGTTTGCGCCCATATATTATTCATGCAGAGCAAACATAAAATAAGTAATGTGTTTATTTTCATTCGTTTCATATATTGATTTTTTATCTGTGTAAATCTTTCTTTAATCTGTGAATATTATTTTTATTTCTTCACCACATTCAGCCTCATCACCATATCGTCCACATGCACGTAGAGCGAATATACGCCCGTTATCAGGCTGCTCATGGGTACGGTGCTGCTGTTAAATCCTTCGCTTAAGTTCTGTGGTGCAGTTTGGCAAAGCGGGATGCCGATATTGTTGTGTACAGTAAACCACACTTTGGCGGCACGGGTTAAAGTATAACTGATATTCAAATTATCTATTACAGGGTTGGGCATCAGTTGTGCTTCGGTAAAAACAGAAGCGGCATCCTGTTTGACATCCGGTTTATCCGCAGATATTGAGTCCGTTTGAACTTGTGAGGTTTGCAGGTCGGGTGGATAGAAAAAAGAAGTACTAAACACGGTGGTATCCTTCATGCTTTCTCCGTTTTTATCTTTAGTATCCCCTTTCCTGCTCAGGGTGGTTTTAATGCTTTCGAACACCGGATAACGTATTCCTTTAGCATACCAGGAATAGGTATCCAGTGTCATTTCAACGCTGTCCTTGCCTGTTTCGGTATAATGACGAAGCGTACGTACCCGCAAGGCTTTCTTTACCGTTTCAAATTCCGGGAGTTTTATGTCCCCTTCGGCATCCGCCATGATACGGGTATATCCCTTTACTCCCAGTGGTAAACGATTGCAGTATTCACCAACACCCGTAAAGTAACTGAACAATGTATCACCAAAAGCGAATGGGAAATGCATTCGCAGTTCGGGAACTGTGTATTGCATATAAGTAGTAGAGTTTTCGTATCCTACTGCTTGCAGGCTGTCCATTTGTTGGCGAAAATAGTATCGTGTATTGTGTTCCAGGCCGCAAAGATGGGTCATATCGGTGGAGTCGGGAATAAAATAATTGAGGGAATAGTTCTCATTGATGGGCTGGACTGTACTAAAGTCCCAATTAAGCCCCTTACCTGAACTCCCGGGGTCTTTAAATTCCACTTGTTGTTTTACCAGTTGGTCGGCTGCACGGTAGGCATTCCGTTTGCTGGTAAGTCTTTGTGAATTCTGTGCCTGAAGGCTTATTGCCATTAAGAAAATAGAAAATAGGGGAAGTGTAATTTTTTTCATGCTTCTATTGATCGGTCTTAGTGTATATTATTGCCATTCTGTGGCAGAGTTTGTTTTTTCCTAGTCGAAAAGTCAGGCTGCAAATTTAGTAATGCAAAATACATTGCCCGTAGCGAAATAATATAGCACGTTGTGTGGTTTTTTTATCATTCATTTTTATTGAATCAATTTTATAAACTAGTACAGTCAGGTTAATAAAGCAAAATTCAAGCTTAAACTAATCGCTGCAAATAAATTAAGCTTGCAGGCTATTTTTAAACGCTTATAGATTTGACATCTGGAGGTGTTTTAAATAACCTTCCAAAGAAATGCTAAAATACAACTGAATGGTTTTTAGGGTGATATTATTACATTCGCCTCGATATTCTTAAAATTAACATTGCAAATGTAGCGTATATTGATTAATTTGAATAGGCCAAAATGTATTAAATGTAGGTGTGTTATGTGTTATATTTTAATAAATGTATTGATTTTATCATATAGGCCACTTAACTTCTTTTCATATTTGGAAATATATGTAAGGTTTAATTCGAGTTTTACAAATGAAAGTGTTTATTACTACTTCACGATTTCATTATTAAAACGATATTGAATCAAATACAATTTGCATATGAAATATATGGCTAACAATGCGACAATATCTCTGAGTTAAAATAGTATAGTTTTAAAAAGATGTCTATTTGAGGTAATTTAAATGTAGGTAGGGTCTGCTGAATAACTCCAGAGGAGTTACCTGTGCATAACCCCCGAATTTATTCGGGGGATGAAATCACTTATAGAGACAGAACTCCAGAGGAGTTTCCCATTGATTATAAGGACTTTTAATATCATTGGGGAACTCCTCTGGAGTTCTGTTCATTCTTCTTTTGCTTTACCCCCAGATAAATCTGGGGGTTATTCATAGGAAATCCTTACAGGATTTTTAATTATAAAACAAATTGAGTGCATAAGTTTTAAACTAAAAATAAAAAAACCTTGTACCAAACAATAAAAAATGCTTTGTAATTATATATTAATCTGAAATATAACTCTTTTTCAGAAGACCCAAGGTATACTTTTTGAAGCTATGATTCAACCAGTAAAAAAAATCATAACCAATCGACATCTGTGTACCTACTTATAATAGAGCCAGCAATAGAGTAGTCGTTTAAATTTTAAACCCTCTATTTTCTCCCTGTTTCAGTTTTGGGTTAATCCCTAAATCTTTTCGAAACTCTTGATACTTCTTTTTGAACCATTCAGTTATTTCTAAGTTATCGACAAACAATCGAAGTCGACTTGGCTCAGCACTGTCTTTTTCTATTTTAGCGATAGAGTGATTAGTTTCAAATTCACGTTGGTACTCTGGAGAATAAAGTCTTCCTTTAAAGCCTACAGGTTTCATTGTAAGTATCTTCTTTGTCAATTCTTCGGAAAAACCTATAGTTTTGCAGAGATTTTCAATATTAAGTATATCTCTTATATTCGGAAACAGGTCATATATTTTTATGAGTTCCTTACGGAGTTTGTCGGTAGTCCTTGTATATTCAGTCTTTAAGGTGTGTACCTGCTCGTTTACCTGCTTGACTTCCGTTTTGAGATTAGAGTTCTCTGTTTTTAGGTTTTCTATTTCCTGTTGTTGTTTATTTACTTTGGAATTGTCAAAAACAGAACTGATACCTTCCATGGCGGAAGTAGCTACATTCACTGCTGTACTTTTAAGCTTCTCAGTTTTAATTTCGCTCTTGATTTTGGACAGCTCTTGGGTTACCTGTTCCTGCTGCTGGAGCAAGTTGCCTATATTCTCCTGCACACTTTCTGTCTGTGAAAGTAAATCACGATAATACTGCGAGGTAGATAGATGTTTAGCTTGTGAACCTTCAATACCACGATGCAATCCGTATACCTGCATCTTCTCTGCATAACTATTTTGATATTCTTTGAGCTTTACACGTGACATTACATCATCGGCACAAAGGCGAACATTGTCTACGCTTTTCTTGTGGTATTTCTTCTTTGTGGTGGATTGCTCCTGTTTGGCTTTTCTTCGCTCTCCGGTGGTTATGGGCACTATGGTAGCGTGAATATGTGGGGTTGTTTCATCCAAATGCAATACTGCAGAAACAATATTCTCTTTTCCATAGGTTTTCTTTAGCCATTCCAGATTATCCCTACACCAGTTGTCAAGTCGTCCACTTGACTCGATTTTCTTCATATCATCAGGGCTACCGGCTAGGAGAATACGAATTGTCCGGACTTGGTTCTTTCCGATCTTACGAGTCAGACCTACATTGTGTAACCGGTATTGAATAGCGTGTGTGCGATTTGTTACACCTTCAGGAAACTGAACAAGTTCCTTGTTAAGATATGTTCGTGTAGGGTCGGCATTCTTTGGGGAGATGGTGCGCTCTATGTGGGCAGACATCCCGGTGTCCGTGCCTGAGGTTTTTTCTAAATGGAGAACTGCATAGCCCATATTCGTAATTTTGTTGGTTAATTGGTTGGTTTGATTGATTGATTGTTTGTTGGATTGTTGGTTAGTTGGTTTGTTGGTTTGTTGGTTTGTTGGTTTGTTTCTGCGTTTCTAAAATCGAAGATTTTTTCTTGGGTTTCCAAAGGGGCTTGCCCCTTGGCTTAGTGGGCTTTTTTAGTGTAGTGCAACGAAGCGTAAAAAAAAGCCCTAATAAGCTAGGGAAATTATTGTATAATTTCCGTTACCGGCTGCGTGCTGCCCATTAAAATCGAGAATAGTATAAAAGCAGACCCAAAGTCTGCCTATAACTTCATCCTTTTGGTAAGTTTTTTTGTTTGTATTTGTTCTCCCTCTTGGACTTGTTCTCCCTCTTGTTTTGTTATTAGCTTGTTTTCTGGCAATTTATTTTGGAACAGACTAACTTTTTCCAACAACTTTTTTCCACATAGAAAATCATTTACATCTTTGTAATCCTTGTAATGTGTCGACTGGTCTGAAATCTTTGACCCGTACCTTTTGAGAATTTCATTAGTCGAGTGTATGCCTGCTTGATCATTATCCAGGTAGCAGTAGATTCTCTTGTACTTTTCGAGTCTATCAAGCATCTTTATTGTGTTACTCACAGAGTTTAAAATAAAGTAATCCTTTTCTTTGAATATGGATTGGTCGGGATTGTGGCGTAACTTCAAAAACAAATAAGAAAGAAAGTCGATAAAGCCTTCAAAAACACAACACGATGATTTGCCGTTATCAATGATTGTTATTGCCTTTGGAGCAATGCACCCCTTAAAATATTTATTCTGTGTATCATATCCGCCCCATTCGTTAGGAAATGCGATGGCAAAATAAGGCTTGAAGTTGCACTTATAATAAATCTCCTTACAATACTGCTGTGCCAAACCGGTGGGAATCATTCTTTCATTAAGATATTGAATTAAGGCTGTATTCACTAATGGCTTTAGCACAATATCTTCCAATCCTTCAAAAGATTCTTGCTGGCGAAAAGAAAAAGAAAGCGGTTTGATAAATGGTATCTTATCTTCAATAGATTTTAATGCCTGGGCAACACTATCTGTCCTATGTAGCATCATCGCCAGTTTAATGATATTACCTTTTTCATCATTGCCGAAGTCGTGCCACAGGTTCTTATCCCGGTTTACTTTGAATGATGCTTCGCTCTCAACCCGAAATGGAGACATATACCAAAGGCTGTTGCCTTGTCCTCTAAGTGGAGTAATACCGTAACTTTGGAGATATTCTTCAAGGACTATTTTTTTTGCTTGTTCTGCATTCATAATGACAAATTGAAATGTGAATAATCTTTTTCTTTTCGCCAGCAAAAACTCTTTGTGGCGAAATAGGGATTTATATAGGTTTAGTTTACTTTGTATATATAGAAAACAGAATAAACTAAACCACCTGTATGAATTGAATTTGGAAAGGTTTACTTTACTCTATACTATATATACCCGGAATAAACTAAACCACTTTTATTGATACCCATTAGTAGTGAAAATCCGGATTATACTTGTACTTTTTCCCTTCTTGCACAACGATTCGCTTATTAGTCAGAAACACCTTTAATCCAATGATTTTATTTCTGCCATATTTATACCCGACTGATTCGTAAGCTTTCTGTAAAGAGTCGATTAAAGTGCTGTAATTCTGTTCCTCATCCTGTGCAAAAGCAACTTCCAATGCTTGGCGGTGTTGCTGCTCCGTGAGAGCCTTATAATCAAATCCTCTTTTAGGTGCTGTTTCATTAGGTTGGTAATCCTCAATCAATTCAGGGAGTGCTAACTCATTAATTCTAAAAGCAAACTGCTCAAACTCTACAGCTCGCATATGTACAGATGAAACAATACTTATATCCTTGTCAAACTCATCTTTGGCTATCTGCAATATTGTTTCTGATTTATTATTCAGCTCCGTACCGATATGACCACGTGAATTATCATCGCCTTTGTTTTGGTGCAACACAGTATGAATATGAATCTGCCGTTCATCTGTCCACTGCATCAATTTGGATATAAGGGTAGTGGCTTCACTTGGAGAATTTATGTCATACGCCAAATCCCTTATACCGTCAATAATGACAAGTCCTAAGCCTTGCGTTTGATATATCGCTTTCTCTATGATGGCAATACGCACTTCAGGCGTGAACTTTCGCAAGGCGAGAAATTCGAGTTTATCAGGCTGTCTGTTTAAAGGCAGTTTAGCCAACATTAAAATACGTTCCATTACCCGGATACAGTGGTAAGGGCTTTGTTCGGTATCTACATACAAAATATTGGACTTATTCGGGGGAAATGTGGCACGATACCGAAGTACCGTACCGTTTACCATAGCAGCTGCTACAATAGCACAAACATTAAAGGTTTTCTTACTCTTTGCTTTTCCTGTCGATGCGCTGAAATTTCCCAAGGTGCCTATTACTGAATCACCAATATTTAGTACTTCCTGAGGTTCTGTAAATTCATCGGTTACACGTAGCCGTGCACTTTCCCAAAGGATATTTATATCCTTTTCGGAATTTTGTTCTTTTGTAGTTACCATAGCCTTATCCCCTGCCTCCTGTTTTACGACCGGCCAATTCAATGGCAAGCTGAGCATCAACTATAATTTTACGCCCTATCTGCGTAATAGCACGATCTATCTTTCCGCCTTGTTTTATACGGTTAGCTGTGGGTATACTGCACCCGAAAAGTTTAGCAATACCAAGTATGCCGTAAACATACTTTTTAGTTGTATCTACGGTAACGGTCGGTTGCTGTACGTCTGTCGCTGGGGAGTTCTGGTGAAGAAACAAAAACTCTTCACCTGTCATTTGCCAAAGGGGCTTTTGCTTTAATTCTTTAATATTCATACTTTACAATGTTACGATTAAACGATAGCCTTGTACTTCGGCTGTGATGTTCGAACATTGCAAAAATAGGATGGAATGACCCTGGAGTGAAGATGGAAAATTCAAAAATAAATAAGTGCTATTTCTGAGATAATCAAAGAAATAGCACTTATTAAAAGTCACAAAACATGGTTGTACCTTGGTGGGTGATAGAGAATGAGACTATATGGTATGATGTTTAAATATTTCGTCAACATTATTCGCAAATAACGTATCATCATCGGTAGCGTTATCACTAACAACATCCCTATATCTTGATGAGTAGTTTGATTCATCTTTTCCCAGCCTGTGAAGAATCACATTTATCCAATAATTTTTTACTTCTTTGTTTTTAATACAAGTTGAAAATTTATGTAAAACATAATAAGCCCTTTTTATTGCTGATTTTTCTATTTTTAATGGAGAGTATAATTCCAATAAATTTATGGATTTATAGAACTCCAATTCTGACAGACTCTCAAAAAGAATTCCATCACTGAGTTTGTATACCGAGTAAACTAACCCCATGGGAAAATAGGAAGCTAAATCAGAATTCTCAATAAATGTTTTGTATTTTTCGGTCTCTTTAAAATTATCTTTTATCTCATTGAATAGATATTTACTGAACACATAAATTTCAAAGTGATAATCATTTAATAAAAATCCATATTGATCATAAAAGGTTGACTTATAATATTGATCTCTGCTAGGTATTTCCAACTCAATTCCTAAGATAATTTTCAACTCTGAATTTGATAACGCATTATAATGGGGATGCCTTGTTTTGTATGTGTTTAACATGAGCTCTTCTCTTTTATATTGTCTGAAAAAGTTCTTATGTTTTTCATATAGCTCAATTATTTCAATTGCAACCTCCCTCAAATCGTTCAAAATTTCAATTCTTTCATCACTTAATACTTCGGGTGGATATTCTTCTATTATTTTCCATTCGGTGATGCATTTCTCATAACCGGTTCGAAAAACATCTTGAGAATCATAATTAAAATCTGTTCCTTCAGTATTTAGTTCTTTTATCCAATACTGCTTAATGTCCATTAGTATAAAATGTAACATTGACTGTACAACTTCTTTTTTCATAAACCTATTTTTTATAGTTGGTTAAATTTGCTCATTGCATTAGCTTTAATATCATCGGCAACGTCAATATAAGGTTTCATTGCCTTGTAATCGCTGTGCCCTGTCCATTTCATGACCACCTGAGCAGGAATACCCAACGATAGGGCATTGCAGATAAAAGTCCGACGTCCTGCATGTGTTCCCAGTAGTGCATATTTAGGTGTAACGGTATCTATACGTTCATTGCCTTTGTAGTAAGTTTCCCCAACCAGCTCGTCAATTCCGGCTAATTCTGCCAATTCTTTCAAGTAGTCATTCATTCGTTGATTACTAATAACCGGGAGTGCTTTATGCTCTTCAAAATGCACATCTTTATATTTCTCTAGTATGGCTTTGCTGTGATTGTTCAAATCAATAATAAGGCTGTCAGCCGTTTTTATTGTAGTGACTTCAATATGTTCCGGTTTAATATCGCTACTTCTCAGATTATGAACGTCCGAATACCGCAAACCGGTAAAGCAACAAAACAAGAATACATCACGCACGCGCTCCAAATATTGCTTTGTTTCAGGTATTTGATATTCACGCAATTTGGTAAGTTCTTTCCACGTAAGAAAAATTACCTTTTTAGGGGTGTTCTTTAGTTTAGGTTTGAATGTATCGTAGGCTGTGTTTTGATTATACCCCTTTTTGGAGCTCCAACGGAGAAACCACTTCAAAAAACCAATTTGTTTGCCGATAGTACTGTTTCGCATATCTTTTTTGTCTCGAAGATAATCGACATAGTCAGTCAGCTTTGACTCATCAAAAGATTCAAAAGACAGAGTTGAATCAAAGTCTTTTAAATGATTTTTGGTCGCTGAAAATTTTTCGTAAGTAGAATCTGTCCAGTTGTTTTGTTTTCCGCACTCTTTAACGAATTCATCAAAAACGGTTATGAAATCAGTATTTAACTTTTTTGGCTCGTTCTCAGCCTCCAAGATGGGAGTGTGTTTGGCGTTAAAGACTTCCTTAATCTGTGTAGGAGTTGGCACGATATTTTGCACCTCAAATTCTTTAAAAATATTCTGAATTTCGGTGTAATACTGTAATAAATTGGAATTAATTTCAGATGCGCTTTGTTTGAGCTTATTGGTACAGCCATTTTTAATACGCTGTTTGTCACTATCCCATTTGGATACATCAATACGATAGCCCGTTGTAAACTCTATACGCTGACTAGAAAACACTACACGCATACGGATAGGGACGTTCTCCACTACCGGTACACCGTTTTTCTTTCGGCTCTCTAAGGCAAAAATGATATTTCTTTTTATATTCATAATCGGGTGTAATTAAAATCAACACCCAAAGATACACCCAATATTTGAGATATGCAATGATATTCCAAGAAATTTAATTAAAATCAATTTTGTAATAACTTGTTTATTAGCACATAATTGCGTATTTATGATCTTATGTGATTCTATAGGTGATAGAGCCTTCCTCTCCGCAAAAAGGATAAGTCAAAAAAAGACTTCCAAAAGCCAAACCCTACAAAATCAACGTTTTGTAGGGTTTTTTCATCTACCTACCTTGTAATTTTGTTGTTAAATAAGACAAATTTTAGCCATAATTAGACAGTCTTTTAGGACTAAATCGTGACCTTTTTTGAAAATCAAAAACAGGTCACAGAAAGTCCTCTTTTGGCATACAATTGACATCAATTGTCTGCACTGCAATTATTTCATTTTCAATCAATCAACTAGTTTTGTAACGATTAAAAAATGAAATTATGAAGAGTACATTTAACGTCCTTTATTACTTGAAAAGGAATGCAATTCGAAAAGATGGTAGTATGCCGATTATTACCCGTATTACAGTAGATGGTATCATTGCGCAATTCAATACTAAGTTAGAAATCCAACCTGCGAGTTGGAGTGTAAAAACGGGTAAAGTTATCGGACATTCATCTGATAGCAAGCAACACAATGCTCAATTAGAGGACATCAAGGCTTCCCTTCATGGTATTTACCATGAACTTCAACGGAAAGACAATTATGTTACAGCTGAGAAGGTGAAAAATGAGTTTCTAGGGATTAGCGAACATCATGAAACGCTTTTGGACCTCTTTCAAAAGCATAATGACGATGTCCTGAAACTGATAGGTATCAGCAAATCTCCTGCTACCTATCAAAAATATGAAGTCACACGCAAGCATCTTCAAAAATTTCTGCAACTCAAATATCAAATATCTGACATTTCGCTCAAAGAAATTAAACACATGTTCTTATCCGATTTTGAGATATATCTTTTGACAACAGCTGGTTGCAATGCAAATACTACTGCTAAATTTATGCAGTTCTTCAAACGTATTATTCTTATTGCCCGCAATAATGGTTTAATTTCTATTGATCCTTTTGCAAATTACAAAATTCGCATTACAAAAGTTGATCGAGGTTATCTCACCCAAGAGGATGTAGAAAAGATATTGAAGAAACAATTTACGACTAAACGGTTAGAGCTGGTTCGTGATATTTTTATATTCTCCTGCTTTACCGGACTTTCCTATATTGATGTAAAGAATCTAACGGATAAAAACATTCGGACTTCTTTCGATACAAATCTATGGATAATGACCAAACGTCAAAAGACAAAAGTACAATCCAATATACTCCTATTGGATGTTCCTAAAATGATTTTAGATAAATATAAAGGAAAATCACCCAACAATCAGTTGCTTCCAATTTTAAGCAATCAAAAAATGAATGCTTACCTCAAAGAAATAGGTGATGTTTGTGAAATAGAAAAAGAACTAACGTTTCACTTAGCGAGGCATACTTTTGCAACAATTGTGAGCTTTTTAATTATTCAGCTCATTTCAAGCAACTTGCAATTCGAAAAATCTCAATAGGTAATGGATAAGTAACGAGCTAAACACGTTGGTCTGCTTTGATTTGCTGCTGGTCAAATA
>Ga0302265_1000295_pt1 | contig 35209 bp, 25 predicted proteins | sample III_Bog_E1_1_FD_194556 | JGI IMG/M metagenome (GOLD analysis project Ga0302265, IMG submission 194556) | Peat permafrost microbial communities from Stordalen Mire near Abisko, Sweden - III_Bog_E1_1 | ecosystem: Environmental > Terrestrial > Soil > Wetlands > Peat | place: Sweden: Abisko...
ATTTCAATCTTTTGTAATGCAGCTGTTGAGTAAAATCAATCAGTTGCATTTTAGTTATATGATAATGAGGCTATACGAATTGCAGATAAACTTGTTAACGACATGGAGTCCTGAATTTTAAAGAGAATTTTTTTCTGAATAAAGAAACTATCTATTTTTAGATAATTTAAGAAAAAATTGTTCTATATTTGTAAAGGAATAAAATATGATTATATTATAAAGTACATTTTGAAAATTAAATAAAATTTTAAAGCCAATACTATGAAAAAAGTTTGTTGTGGAATAATCCTTATTTGTTTAATCGGCACATCGAAGATAAACTGCTCAGCACAGGGCAGTACAATATCATCAAACAGGCAAGTCATGCTGGCAAGTCAGGAAGCCGTGGATGCCATTGCAATGTATCCAACGGATACAAGAAAAATAATATTTGAAGCCAGTGAATACCCTGAAGTAATTACTAAATTGAATGTCATGCGTTTGAAATCACAGACCTCATTCGATTCTTTGGTTTCAATTCTTAAAAAGGATGAGCAGGAGAAAATATGGAACCTGACACGTTATGATAATCTAATATCCGATCTGGCTGCAAGCCCAATAAAGTCAGAATCAGATATCGATGCAATCCTTGTCAATTATCCTGAAGAAATACATAAAACCGCAATAGAAGAGAATAAAAAAAATTATAAATTGCTTGTTCAGATTGATCAAATAAATAAAAGTTATGATTCTGATTTTGAGCTTTTGTTGAATAATTACCCACCGGAAGCTATCGAAGCTTTCAGGGAGATAATAAAGATGCCTGAAGTGTTGAGCATTCTGAATGATCATATGCAATATACAGTGATTGTAGGAAATTATTATAAAAAAAACCCTGACAGGATTTTACATAAAACAGATTCTTTAAATCTCGTATTAACTCAAAAGAACACACAGGAAGCCAATGACTGGAAACAAAGCATGAATAGTGACCCTCAGGCACAAAAAGAATATGTAGAAGCAGCGCAGGAATATGCTCAGGAAAATGGATATCAACCGGATGTATACAACACACCAATGACAGAGTTTGATACAAATTACAATTCAAATCCTTACAATTGGTGGTTCGGTTATCCATCGTGGTATCCCGACAACTCATGGAATCCAAATCCATACTGGTATGATTGGGGATTTTATTTTAATTCAGACAGACAACCGGTTTTCAATGGACTTCCATCATCCTATTTTATGGACTGGTACTTTTATTATCCTGAACATTTATCCAAATATGCCGAATTATCAAACAATTATTACAATTACTACGACAATCACCGCGAATCAATGAATTATAACAGCGTAAGCCATAGTGTAAACGACTGGCGTAACAACAACAAAGATATTATAACTAATGACTGGGACTTTGATAAGACGAACAGGGTTGAGCGGTTCAGACAGTATGGAAATATGGAAGCAAGCAGAAAAAAATACAATATTAATAATCCAAAACAACAAATCGGGCGAACTGAATATATACAAAAGACACCTAATAAGTTTTATTTTCTAAATTCAGATATAACTAAAGAGACTGTCAATCAAAGGGTTATTAATACAAACTCTATTCAGGGAAATTTACCTGAACCGGCTAAAAGGCCAACTGTTAACATACCAACACATTCCAGAACAACAGTTCAAGAACCAACTTATGGTAATCCGCAACCGACTAATGATCTGAACAGAGAAAGGAATGTAAATACGAACATGCCTGTAAGAAGTGAAAATTCCAATCAAATGAGAAATGCCGAACAATACAATCAAAATAAATGGAAACAGCCACAACAAGTTCAACCAAGGCAGCAACCACAAGTTCAGCCACGGCAGCAACCACAAGTACAACCACGGCAAAGCACACCCTCATCTCCTGTAAGACAACCCGAAAACCGTCAGATACAGCAGCCCCAACCTGTCAGACAAAACAATCCGGCACCTTCAAATATCAACAGGAAGTGATTAATACTTAGCTCATTTGAAAATTGATTTTAAAAATATTTTTACTCAGGTAAATAGGTAAACTAAGAATGGGAATAATACAGGTTTGATCTGTTTTTATTCCCATTTTATTTTAACAAATAAATATCAGAGTTGAATTATCAGATGCCATCGTAAGCTTCCATAGCAGTTTGCAGGCATGTAGAAACTCCTTTCAACCCACAAACGGTAAGAGTTATAAGAATTGCATCTTTAATTTCATCACGTGAAGCGCCCAATTGTTTTGCCATTTTTACATGGAAAAACACAGCTGTACTGTCGCCCAGGGATGATTTAATTCCGATATAAACCAATTGTTTGGTTTTAGCATCCATTCCTGTTGTTGATTTCAAAGCGTCGATAAGTCCGTCGAAAGCTTTGGCAACTTCGGGGGCTTCGTGTTGGAAAGTGTCAAGTGTAGTTTTCATTTTAGTGTTGAGTATTGAGCGTTGAGCGTTGAGGGTTTAGCTTTGAGTATTGAGAGTTAAGCGTTGAGCGTTGAGCGTTGAGTGTTGAGCGTAGAACTCTGAATTACGAAACCATGAATGATTTCAACAAAACCATCTGACATTAAATATCTTGAATTCATAGCACAAAGTAATATCATGAAATAATATCACAAAGTAATATCATGAAATAATATCAAAATATCATATCACGAAGTAATATCGTCATAGTTTATTTTCGTGAAGCTGTCAACGATTCAACCATTATCTTCGCTGCCTTTGAAGCTGCTCCGGGTCCACCTAATAATTTCTTCATCGATGCATATTCGTTCAGCATGTTTTGACGATAGGTTTTATCGTGCAAGAGGTTATCCAGTTCCTTTGAAACATTTTCAACCGTAAAGAATTGTGCCATTAATTCTTTCACCACCTCTTTTTGTGCAACCAGATTCACCAATGATATGTACTTCACCTTGACAAAATAATCTTTTAACAACATCATTAACCTTCCGAAATAGACATTATAAACTACCACCTGAGGTGTTCCAATCAGTGCTGTTTCCAGTGTTGCAGTTCCTGAATTTACTACTGCTACTTTTGCTTGTTTAAGTAATTCGTAAGTCTGATCGAAAGTAATATGAACATTTTTATCTTTCAATATAGAGTGATAAAATTCTTTGTCAATTCCGGGAGCACCCGCAATAACTGCCTGATATTCCGGGAAACGCAGAGTCGCTTTGATCATACGGGAGATACATGCCGATATTTCCTGCTTGCGGCTACCTGCCAGGAGAGCAATAATAGGTTTGTCAGGCAAATCATTTTTAGTGCAGAATTCCTTAAAGGTTTGCTGTTGATTCGGGCGTAAAGATATTGAATCAACCGTAGGATTACCGATATATTCTACCTGATAATCGTGTCGTGCATAAAATTCAGTTTCGAAAGGGAAAATAGTAAACAATTTGTCAATATATGCTTTTATTGCCTTAATACGGTGTTCTTTCCATGCCCATATTTTAGGAGAAATATAATAATACACAGGGATATTCAATTCTTCTTTTGTAAACCGTGCCATTGGCAGGTTGAAGCCAGGATAATCCACCAGGATTACTACATCAGGCTTATAATTTACGATTGCTTTCTTGCATTCATTGATATTATTCAAAACTTTCCGGGCATTCTTCAAAACTCCCCAAAAACCCATAAAAGCCATTTGACGATAATGTTTAATCATTTTACCACCTTGTGCCTGCATTAAATCGCCACCTAAAAAGCAAAAATCTGCACTTAGATCTTCCTTTCGAAGTTCATGCATCAAATTTGAAGCATGCAAGTCACCCGATGCCTCGCCGGCTATGATAAAATATTTCATTGTTTTGTGATTTTATTTGATTGTTACGCTATCCGTGTTCCGCGTTCCATGTTCCGCGTTCAGTGTTCTGTGTTCCGTGTTCCGTGTTCAGTGTTCAGTGTTCAGTGTTCAGTGTTCAGTGTTCCGTGTTCCGTGTTTCGTGTTCGGGGTTCTGCGTTACGTGTTCCGTGTTCCGTATTCCGCGTTCAGTGTTCAGTGTTTCGCGTTCCGCTTTCCGTGTTCTTCGTTCCGAGTTTCGTGTTCCGTGTTAAATGTTTATTATTCTTTATATATTGTTCTTTGTTCTTTTTCTGTCCGTGTTCTACCTACTTACTACCTACCACCTACTACTACTTACTACCTACCACCTACTACCTACTACTTACTACCTACTACCTACTACCTACTACCTACTACCTACTACCTACTACCTACTACCTACTACCTACTACCTACCACCTACTACTACTTACTACCTACCACCTACTACCTACTACTTACTTCCTACTACCTACTACCTACTACCTACTACCTACTACCTACTACCTACTACCTACTACCTAATCATTCCTGTTTAAAGCATAAAAATACTGGCAATAAAGTAAGGCATTCCACCTAAAAGCAATCCTGAAGCAATTTTAAAGCCTTCAAACTTGTAAAACACAAAAACAAGTACCAGATTAGGCATAATTGATAATAACAGCAGTTTTCCCAACAGTATACCCGGATAGAGCTGTTTCATAGTTTCTAAAAAGGAGACATCCACCGGATAAAACCGATTCAGGTAAGCCCATATAAAAAGTACCGGAAGCAATAATCCGGGAACAAATCCATATAAAAAATGATTGAATCGTTCCATTTAAAAGTCTTAATCTAATTTCCATGTATTAATTTCTTTCATGGCTTTATGAGCTGTCAGATCTATGGTTGTTGGTACAATCGAAATATAACCGTGATCCAATGCCCATTCGTCGGTATCTTCGGCAGCAGGTTCATGATTTTCAAAGTTTCCCGTCAGCCAGAAATACGAACCACCTCGCGGATCAATTCGTTTTGCATATTCTTTAATCCAACGGCCATCACATTGACGGGAAACACGAATTCCTTTTATTTTTCCAACCGGTGCATTTACATTTAAACAGGTTGCATGAGGTAATCCGTTTTGCAGAGCTTCGCGGACTATTTTCAGAATATAAGATTCGAAAAGTTTAAAGTCTGCTTCCAAAGAATGATCGCAAATGGAAAAGCCGATGGATATGATACCATTTTCACATCCTTCGAGAACAGCTCCCATAGTCCCCGAATAAATTACATTAATGGCCGAATTGGACCCATGGTTTATACCGGCAACCATTAAATCGGGTTTACGTTTAACAATCTCATTCAGAGCCAATTTAACACAATCAGTTGGAGTGCCGGTACAACTATACCGCGAGAGTCCTTCTTTTTCTTCTAACTTTTTAAAGCGGATCGGATGAGTCACAGTCAATGCATTCGATTGAGCAGAGCGTGCTCCATCAGGTGCTACAACCACTACATCCCCGATTTCCATCATTAGTCTGGTTAATATCTCTATTCCAGGTGCATCATGACCATCATCATTGGTAATTAAAATCAACGGTCTATCCATATATTATCTTTATTCTTTTGTCTTTATTCTTTTGTCTTGGTTCTTTTGTCTTTACTCTTTTGTCTTTATTCTTTTGTCTTTATTCTTTTGTCTTTATTCTTTTGTCTTTATTCTTTTGTCTTGGTTCTTTTGTCTTTATTCTTTTGTCTTTATTCTTTTGTCTTTATTCTTTTGTCTTTATTCTTTTGTCTTTATTCTTTTGTCTTTATTCTTTTGTCTTTATTCTTTTGTCTTTATTCTTTTGTCTTTACTCTTTTGTCTTTATTCTTTTGTCCTGGTTCTTGGTTCTTGAATCTTGGTTCTATAAAAATCAGTTTTCAATCAAATCCTTTTTATTTTCCAACGGGTAGCATAAATAAATATTGAACTTACAATAATAAAATAGAGTACATCACGTGAATCAATAACACCCCGGCTCATTGATTTATAATGAGCATGAATCCCCAGCAAATCGAGGATTTGAATAGATTGTCCGGATGTAAAAAAACCTGTCAGCACTTCAAAACCATAGAAAAAAAAGAAGGAAAGTACCACGGCTGCTACAAAAGAAACAATTTGATTATTTGAAAGCGAAGAAGAAAATGTTCCGATAGCAACATAGATAGCTGCTAAGAAAAAGAGCCCTATAAATGATCCCCAAAAAGCTCCGGAATCTATATTACCAACGGGCTCAGCCAGATATGAAACCGAAAAATAATAGATTAAAACAGGAATTAATGCAGCAGTAACTACAGCCAGTCCGGCAAAGTATTTACCCAAAACAATATTCATTTTGCTTACAGGTTTTGTAATTAACAATTCCCATGTACCAGTTTGCATTTCTTCTGCAAAAAGGCGCATAGTGACAGCAGGACAAAGAAAAAGGAATAGCCAGGGAGCCAGATAAAATAGTCCGTCAACATTGGCATAACCTGAATCCAGGATATTGTATTCTCCGGGAATAATCCATAAAAATAATCCTGTTAATATTAGAAAGATGCCTATTACGATATAACCGGTTGCATTACTAAAGAAGGTGCGCAATTCTTTTTTGAATATTGTATACATGGAAAATTTAGTTGAATTACGAATTCTATTACTTACTTATTACATTTAGAAGCCTGTATTTGCAATTGATTTTTGTTACATTTGCGGTGTCAAAGGTAACCAAAAAAAATGAATGGATAAAACACAAACAACCGATGGAAGTATGAACTATAAGCTTTATCTCCTCATATTCATTTTAGGCACAAGCATAATTCAGGCACAAACAAGTGATCAGTACAGTTTCAAAATAGAAGGAATTTATGGTACTATTATACCGCACGACCAACATGTAAAACCTTTAATAGAGAATCATGTTTTTGGAACAGAATTATCAGTCGAATTTCAGACAATGGGAGAAAAACCCTGGCAGCAATTTAATTCATTTCCTGTTTTCGGAATAGGATCAGTGTGGCTCAATCTCGGGAATCCCCAAAAACTTGGAAATGCTTTCGCCCTTTATCCCTATTTAAGTTATTCTTTGATACGAACAAGGCATTTCAGATTAAACATGAAAGTTGGAGCCGGTGCAAGTTATCTGACGAAAACCTACAGAAACACAAACACCAATTCACTTGGAGAAACTATTCCTTTTGACAGCACAAATGCAGCAATCGGTTCAGCCTTAAATGTCTATTTATCCGCAGGTGGAAGCCTGGAAATTCCAATTAGTAAAGGATTCAGTTTAACAGCCGAATATACCTGGAATCATATGTCAAACGGAAGTACTGTTGCTCCAAATTCAGGACTAAATTTATTAAACGGATTCATCGGACTAAAATACTTTCCAAATTACAGGAAGTTTAATTACCCTTCAAAACAGATTTTAAAAGACATTCCACATAAATATTCTTTTGAAATAATAGCATCCGGGGGTTTTCGTCAAATCTATTATCTGGACAACCGGACATACCCGATTGCCTCCATTGTTTTTGGTGTATACAGGCCAATCACGAATTTCTATAGAATGGGATTAGGGTTAGATGCATTTTATGATGGGGTTTATGATGGTACATCACTTTACCAAAGGACTTATATCACTTCAAACTTATTAAGAAACAAACTGAGGGTAGGGATATCATGGCAACACGAAGTATTACTCGGACGAATATCCGCAGGCATAGATTTGGGATTGTATCTTTATGATCCACTTAAAAACCTGTCACCATATAATGATGCTAAAAACGGACAGTTAAACAAACCACTCATTTACCCTTACGACATCAATAATGAAGATGGCTGGTTTTATACCAGGGCAACTTTTAAATATGCCTTAACAAATCATATTTTTATATCATTAGGTTTGAAAACACATCTTCAAAAAGCTGAATTTATTGAATGGGGATTGGGGTACAGGCTTTAGGAATCAGTAGTTAGTAGTCGGTAGTCGGTAGTTAGTAGGATATAGTTGGTAGGATATAGTTGGGTATCAATTATTTTGTATTTTTTTTGTTATTTTTTTCTCTTAAATGCTGGCAACTTTTTTTCACCCACTACCCACTTCCTACTACCCACTACCAACTACCAACTACCAACTACCCACTACTTATTACTTTTTAAAATTCAATTGGGTTTAGTTCATCAATAAACAAGGAGATTTCATCGGCATCGATACCGTTGGCAATGAGAAATTGTTTGTCCTCATTGAAAGCCTCAATAAATATCTCCCAATTATTGTTTTGTAAATTCAGGCTGTTTGTATAATATCCGATAGCTTCAGCTAATTTATGTTGGCACCACGATACATGTCCTGCATTCAAATAATCGTGTTCGTTGGGTTCATTTTCTAATAATTTTTTAATATAATAATCAGCCTGTTTGATATTTCCTGAAATAAAAGAGCACCATGCAATTGCCCTCCAGACTCTTACATTTTCATCCCCGAGAGCATCCAATTTAAAATAAACACTTAAAGCGTCTTTGAATTTTCCTAACTCAACATTACAATGCCCAATTTGCATCAAGACACTCAATTGATTTGGTTTTAAGTAATCAGCTTGTTGATAAAACTCCAATGCTTTATCAAAATTGCCCATCAACCGGTAACAAAGTGCAATTTTCCGTACAGTCCATACATCATCCGGTTGAATTAAATCAGATTTTAAATAAGCATCCAATGCCTGGGGAAACTGAGAAGTTAATTGATACAGATAACCGATTTTTTGATAAAGAGCAGCAGCCGGAATAGCTTCATGTTGTATTTTTTCGAATAACTCAAGAGCCTGAGAAAAATGATTTTTTGAAAAATAATATTCAGCAATGCTTAATTTAAAATTACTATCTACTGATAGTATTTCAAACAAATAGGTCCGGTGCATTAAAAGTGTAAACGTAAACATGTCGGAAAAATCAGCATGTTGAGGATACAATTTAAAGAATCGGAATAAATCCTGAATATACAACCGGGAGATATTCTTAGAAACTAGATTTGGGGTTAGAAGGGCTTCATCTTTTGACATCTCATCCAACTGTTCAGCTTCATTTTTAAATGATTGAGTCAGCATACTGCGTTGAGAGTCGGGCATTTGGAGTACACTTAAACAAAAGGAATATTTATCGGAATTACACATCACATTATTATTTACAAAAGCTGTAATCAATGTTTTGTCATCAGTTTTAAACAACTCATTTACGGCAGAATTCCGGGAATCAAAAGGCATAAACCAATTTGTAAATTCCGAGAAAAAAGGGAAATTTTTCAGAAGTGAAAAAGTACTCATATACACATCAGCACCTTCCAGCTGAAGTTCACTAAGTTCTTTTAATTTATCGGATATACCGCTTTGTTCAAGCATTTCCTGCCAATCGGGATTTTCTTCCTCCCATTCTTCTGAATTTATTAAATTGTCAGTATCCATCTTATCTTTGAGAATAGGACTTATTTTCATCACTTCAGGTAAAATTTCTTCCTGCATTTTTTTAGTGATTTTTTCAGTCTCAGCAGTAGCGATAAGTTGAATAATAATATTTTGAAAATTATCAACGATATGATGATCATCTGCCAACAATACCAACCTATTTCGTATTGATGGGAAAAAAGGTAAAAATCTGTTATATTTTGCCATCACGAAACACAAACCTACCAACGCACGTTGTTTCACATTTTGATCATCAACCAGACAAGCATCAAAAAGCATCATGAGTTTACTTTCGTCAAACATTCTCCATAAGTTCAGAGTTAAAGCCGAAACCAATATTGATTTTTCAATCCAACCAGGGTAATCTTTATTCATCACCTGATTAAAAAAATGTTTTTCTTCTGAGCCCAGAAGTGTTGTAAGCCAAAAAAGACCAAAAAATTCAGGCATTAAGTGCTCATAATTTGAGCGTAATCTTTTTAACTCAATCACATGACCTTCATCTTCGTTTTTTAATATCACAGATTGAGTATGATAGTATTTCAATGCTTTATACAAATCCTCTGTTGAATGATATTTTTTAATATGCGGATAATAACGCTTTTGAGTGTATTCATAATTGGAGGAATTTCTTAGAATAAGTTCTTCTCTTAACTCAGAATTTAAAACAAAAATCTTTGCAATTAATTTATTATAAACTGATTTTCGCTCAGGATCATCAATACCTGTGATATAATAATGAAGTAATAGCCTGTAATTTTGTTGCAAATCTTCCATCCTGTCTGAAAATACACCATTTTGCAACTCATTTACTAATATCCTCGTTTTGTCAAATGCATTTTTCACCTGCCCTGTAACAAGGAAGTGTGATATTGACTTATAGGTAGCATGAATCTGTCCTGCATTCATAATTTTTAATGTATTGAAAGAACAAGGATTATTATAAATATGAAACCAACTTCGAGAGAGCTTGTTTAGATGAGAAGTAAAATTTACAAACAATTAGCATACAAAACAATTTAAATACTTAATGAGTTGATTAGCCCATTTTACTGATTTTGCGTAGTCTTTCTTCATCGATTATTTTAAGCTTTCGTCCATCCATGGCAATGACATGCTCATTTACAAAATTCGATAGAGTGCGTATTGCATTTGATGTTGTCATGTTTGATAGATTTGCCAGATCTTCACGTGATAAATAGATACTGATAGTAGCTCCATCTTCCTCCAGACCATAATTTGTTTTGAGTAAAAGAAGAGCTTCTGCCAATCTGCCACGAATGTGTTTTTGGGTGAGATTTACAGTGCGGGCATCTGATGCCGCTAAGTCTGTCGCCATTTCCTCTAAGAACCTGTAACAGAATGCATTATTATGCCTTAAAATTGATAAAAATATATCTGCTTTTATCATATAGACAGTAGAAGCTTCAAAAGCATTAACATTGGTGTTATAAGTTTCATTGGCAATTATCGCTCTATAACCGAAATGTTCACCGGGTTTTAGCATCCTGATAATTTGATATCGACTTCCAACTCCTTCTTTGTAGACTTTCACTTTTCCACTTGCAAGAATCATCATATGGGTAGGGGTCTCACCTTCGCTATGAATCATTTCATTTTTCTTGAAATAATGAACTGTATAATTATTTCGTACAAATTGCCTTTCATCCGGAGTTAAAACATCCCAAACTGTCAGAATCTCTTCCAATGGTTTGAGATCTGGAACTTGCTTTTTTGCCATATAAATTTTTTGAGAAATATGTTTGACAACAATGTTATAAAGCACAAATTTAGTAATTTTTTGAGATAAAAACACTAAACATCAAAAAAAACCACAGAATCAGTGTAAAAATAAAAATTTTACGTCAAAATTTCTATCACAAATGTCTTTTTTTTATTTAAACCTTATTCAGGTCTGCAAAACATTAAATCTTTTACCAAAATAATTAAATAAATAGAATTACTTTTGCAAAGTACTATAACATAATTTTCAGATGAAAAAGATTTCTATAATTGCAGTTATACTCTCCTGTTTTTTAAATTTGAATGCACAACAAATCATAATAAGTGATTCGGCTGTTATTAGTTTAATTACATGTTCTCCCGGTGAAGAAGTATATTCAAAATTCGGACATACTGCCATTCGTATTGATGACTCAAAAAAAGGCGTTGATCTTGTTTTCAACTACGGTATTTTTAGTTTTGAAACGGAAAACTTTTATTACAAATTTATTAAAGGAGAAACGGATTATCAATTAGGAATTTACGATACAAGATATTTTTTACCTGAATATGCAGAACGGAATTCAATGGTATGGGAACAAATTTTAAATCTTACACCTCAGGAAAAACGGAATCTGATTAATTCTTTATTGACAAATTATGAACCTCAAAACAGGACATACCGCTATAATTTTATTTTTGATAATTGTTCATCCAGGCCACGCGATAAAATAATTGCTGCCCTGAACGGGTATTTAAAATTTCAATCAACTTCTGAACTTAAAACTTATCGTCAATGGGTTGGTGATTATGTTGGAACAGATACATGGCTTAAATTTGGTATTGACATCGTTTTTGGGATGGATGCAGACCAAACGGCCAGTAATAGTGAAAGCATGTTTCTACCGGAAAACCTTATGCATGAATTTCAATCGGCTCAAATCATTTCTTCAACAGGTCAAATCCGGAAAATAGTATCTGAAAATAAAATTTTGGTAAACAAAAATGGACTCGTAGAACAAAAAGACTCATTTATTACAAAACCGACACCACTTTTTTTTATTTTATTATTTATTGGAATGTTATTGACAATCTGGGATATTAAAAAAGGGAAACGCCATTTCAAAATATTTGATACATTGATATTAGCTATAACAGGAATAGGTGGTTTGATAGCATTTTATTTAATGTTTTTTTCATTGCATCCTCTGGTAAAATCAAATTTAAATTTACTCTGGCTTAATCCACTTAATATAATTATTGCACTGTTGATTTGGATAAAACCAATGCGCATTTTTTTATTTTATTATCAAATAGTAAACATTATATTGCTCGTTGGCGCTTTAGTTGCTTTTGCAGTTTCAGTCCAGGTATTTAATATTGCAAGCTTTCCAATCATTGTTCTTTTGATCATGCGAAGTACGAGTTGGTTTGCTTTAACAAAAAGAAAAATATTTAAAAACAAAATACCGATTTAAATAACTAAATCCCACGATAAGGGATCGGACAATAAGATAGAAAATTAAGAAAGGTTGAAAAAATAATTAGTTATCCGATGATTAATCGCTCAATCCGATTAGTTATAGAGTAAATTTACACATATAATTTTTAATGTTAGAAATTTAAGAAAAAAAAATTAAAAAGAGATCGTCCACAGATTTCACGAATTTACACTGATTATTATTAAGTCCCCACGATCAGGGAACGGACAACAATAGAAATAACTGTGAAGGACAGAAAACCGCAATTTATTTTCAACTGATTAATAGCTCAATCCTATTAGTTATAGAGTAGATTATTCTTCATCCGGTTGATTTAGGATTGAAAGATAGAATAACGAAAGATTCCTCAATTATTTATTTCAACAAAGATCAAATAGTTCATTCAATATTATAATTACTTCAATGACTAAAATTATTCAACAGGATACGCCAATTCCAATCCGTTTTGTTTGTATTATTCCTGCACGTTATAATTCCACCCGTTTCCCCGGTAAACCTTTGGTGGATATTGACGGAAAAACAATGATACAACGTGTCTATGAACAGGTTTTAAAAGTTTTGCCGGATGTTTATGTAGCAACCGACGACAAACGGATTTTTGAAGTCGTTATCGGATTCGGAGGAAACGCTATCATGACTTCCGAACTACATAAGAGTGGAACAGATCGATGTTATGAAGCTTTCACTAAACTGGAAGAATGGTTTGATGTCATCATTAATGTCCAGGGAGATGAACCTTTCATACAGCCGGAACAAATCATTGAAATCCTGAAATGTTTTGATGAACCTGAAACTCAAATTGCAACTTTAGCAAAAAAAATAACGATAAAAGATGATTTTGAATCTCTAAGCAATCCAAATAATCCAAAACTTGTCATCAATTCTCATAATGAAGCCATGTATTTCAGTCGCTCGGTTATTCCTTTTATACGTGGTGCTGAAACTGAAAACTGGATTTCAAGACATTCATATCTTAAACATATTGGTATTTATGCCTACAGGGCTGATATTTTGAGAGACCTTACTCTTCTTGAGCAATCACCACTCGAGATAGCCGAATCGCTTGAGCAGCTCCGGTGGCTTGAAAATGGCTATCGCATTAAAGTCGGATTTACAGATGTTGAAACTTTTGGCATTGATACGCCCGAAGATTTGGATAAGGTGAAAGATCTGATATCCTGAAGTAAAATATTATTCCTTTAATCCCCCGAATACGGAACAGATTATTGAAATTAATTTATTTGCTCTGCAAAAAACCCAAAAACAGCATAATACTATTTTTGGAGTTTTTTATAAACGATGCAATTACTGAATTATTTCCGCAAATTCTTCGAGATGTTCATCAACATAGGCTGCGATGATGGCTGTTTGTTTTTCTTCGATATCAAAATAGATTTCTTCCAGTTCATCAAACACTTCAAAATCCACATACAAGGCATTAAATTCTTCTTCGGTTGTTTCACGTTCCAGTTTCACTTTATTTGGATCGTATATTTCTTTAGCTCTATAAATCAGTTTAGACAATTCAATTGCACCAAATTGTTTAATTGCCTTTGCAAAAGGATTTGAAAAGATATATCCTCCATATCCGTTTTGTATTAATTGCACAAAACCTCCTTCACTCATTTCTTTTGTAAAAAAATGAAATGCCAGCAAAGTATGTTGACTGCCATTTAATACTGACATATTATCTGCTGTCAATTCTCCACCTAATGCTTCAAGATATGCATCGGTAAAGACCTGTAAAAATTCATCCATCCCTTTTTCTGCTTTTGCAGCCAAAGTACTGTCTTCTAGTTGAATCATATTATAAGTTTTTTGTTTAAATGGTTTGATGTTTGAAAGTTTGACGTTTAGCCAATCTTTTGTCTTTGCTCTTTACTCTTTTGTCTTTGCTCTTTGCTCTTTACTCTTTTGTCTTTTGTCTTTTGTCTTTTGTCTTTGCTCTTTACTCTTTTGTCTTGGTTCTTGGCTCTTTTGTCTTGCTTCTTGGTTCTTGGCTCTTTGCTCTTTAAATCAAAATCTCTGAACTATAAGCAGGGATAAGAATTTTTATATTCCTGCCGGATACAGTAAATTTGGTTTTAAATGTTGATTTGAGGCCTTCAGTATTCAACTCAGATGGGATTTTAATTTCAAATGTCTTTTGTTTTGATGAATTATTGATAAAAACAATTGCATTTTTATTAAAATATTTCCGTGCATATACCCAATTATCATTGTTCGACTGTATATTTATAAACTCGCCATAAATTAATACCGGATTATTTTTTCTCAAATGAATTAATAACGAAACTTTATTTTTAAGATTTATTTCCCGTTTATTCAACCCATCAAATTTCATCATTCTCCGGCAATCAGGATCATTTGCTCCTGTCAGACCTATTTCGTCGCCATAATAGATGACAGGTATACCCGGAATTGTCAAATTAAAAGTATGCATTAAAAGCAATTTATCATAAGCTGTAGAATCGGTAATGCCAATATTACGTTGCCATCCTGCTACTTTTGAATCTTCACCAAATTTCAGATCTCCCGAGGCATAAGCCATAAATCTCGGTTTATCCTGATTACCTGATACATATCCCATTAGATTGTGATTTCCGTAAATATATAAACTTGAATTTAAAATTGTATTTACCTGCTGAAGGTTACTTCCTCCTACACCTGCAAAAGTAGTATTGGCCATATCAAATACATTAAAATCGAATTGTCCGTCGAGCATTCCTGTAGTCAGGTAGCTACTGATTAATTCAGGACTACCGTAAGTCTCACCTATTTGATACAGACTTTTTCCTGAATTATGTTGTTTAATTTTATAGGTCAGTTCACGCCAGAACTGTTCAGGAATATGTTTACAGGCATCGTGACGGAATCCATCGATATTAAATTCTTTAATCCAGTACATAGCCGAATCTGTCATCATATCCACTACTTTAGGATTCGAAAAATCGATGGTTGGTAAAAAAGTATCAAACCAGGTAGTTAGTCTGTGGTCGTTCCACCGTTCGGTATTCATCGTGCCATCCGGCAAATACAATGAAGTGGTATATTGCGGATACTTTTTGTAGAATGGATGTTCTATGTGAACATGATGTGCCACATAATCAAGCAGGATATTCATGTTTTTTTTGTGAGCATCTGCTACTAAACTCCGGAACAGAGTGTTCGTTCCAAATCGGAAATCGACTTTGGAAGAGGATATGGGCCAATAACCATGATAGCCTGAAAATTTAGTTTTCATTGGCGCATAATAACCATAAGGTTCGGTTGGATTTTGGTTCAACGGTGAAATCCACAAGGTATTTACTCCCAGTTTTTCAAAATAACCATCATCTATTTTTTGTTGCAATCCGGCTAAATCACCTCCCCAATAATCTACTTTGTGGTTTACATCGGGACGATTCATTGGATGATTATTTGTTTTATCCCCGTCTTTAAACCGATCGACAAGCATAAAATAAATAATCTGTGCCTGTTTGTCAGTACGGGTTATATCTTTTGAGTCGGTTAGTACCTTTCCATTTTCCAACGGGACCAGTACATCATTGCTGACACCAAATTTATTACTGGCCCAGACCCGGATAAAAGAACGGGGCAGTTTTTTTGCTTCTGAAGGAATTTCAAAAGATATCCTGCCGTTTTCAGTTTTAATGAATTGGCTTGGTAACTGATAATTTTGCCAATAAACAAAAACCTGACTTACTTCATGTTGAGCCAGTAGAATAATTTTTTTATCTGTAAATTCCGAAGTAAATAGCACAGGAAATTTGTCTTTTTGACCGGCTACCTGTAAAATAGAATTGAATTTTCCATAACCGTTATCAACTTTGACCGGATTATTCGCATCATGATTTTGTTCTCCATCCAGACTCATTTGATATAAATAGGTTCCCGGACTCAAATTCAGTTTAACCTCAAACAGACCTTTTTTATTAAGTTTCAATTCCGGTGAAAGTGAAGGAACCCAATCGTTCATTTGACCGGCAATCTGAACTTTTTTATAGCTTTTGCCCTGAGGATTAAATGTGAAAAGATAATCCAGTTTGTCTGTTTTTCTACAAGGGACTGAATAAGGAATTCCTTGTATCCAGAGTTTAACATCTACAAAAGGTTCCATGTCCGGAAGGACATTTAAACTTGCTGTCATCCTGATCCTGTCGATCTTACATTTGAGTTTAGAGGTTGAACTGCTTACCGAATCAATTTCAGCAGGATATAAAACAAAATCCTGAAGTGTAATTGTGTTGGCACCAATTTTCAATGTCATTAAAGAATTTAGATTCTTATTGTTTTCAGAATCAGATGGGTAATTCAGTGCAGGTCGACAAGCAGTTAACGCAAAGAATAAAAAGAAGATGATGTTTTTCAGTTTCATAGATGATATATTTATTTTAGAAATAATTGTGCATCACAATTATTTATGTTAATGCTATCTTTCTGATAATAATAATTTCCTGACACAGAAATGATAATCAATTTATAGTTTTCAGTAGTAATTGTCAAATCACCGGAAGGGTATGAACTTCTTTTACTGTATGACCGAAGGATTTCTTTTAATTTTGTTTTCAATGGAATAATGAACGCTGAACTATGTCCGTTTTTAAGTTTGACTTTAATATTTAAATTTTTATAGGAAATATCCATTTGAGCATTGTTCAAAATTTTGTCGTTTTTGTCGTTAAATGAAGGGAGATTTACAAACGAATGATAAGCCCCAATATCTAATGCCGGGCTTTCTTTCTTTTCAAGCCATGCATTAAAGAAAGTGTCTTTAACAGGTATGTCAGTTATTCCAAGAAATTTTATAATTTCAGGTCCTGTTTTAGTCTTAATTGAATTTTTAAAATAGAGTTGGATTTTTTCAATTCCATAAATATTACAAACATACTTTATATCCTCTGATAATGATTCCGCTAATTTAGGATTTATGACAATATTTTTTTGTGTATTGTCAATCACTTTTCCATCTTTCAGTAACTTAGTTTCATTTAATAATTGTCCGATTTCCTTAACCATTGTCTGTTTTGTTATATTATAAACACTCCAGGGACCAATAGACGAAAGAAATAAAACTGTTGTAAACGAAATAACAATCCATTTCAAGTGGTTTGCTTTTGTCAGAAAAAGATAAATACTGATTCCATAAAGCCAACCATTTAGAATTAAGACATACAGGCGGTTAATAGTCATACCATAATCACCAAGCCGTCGGAAAATGCCAACAGACATTAAAACCAAAAGCGGCAAAAGTAGAACCGGGAAATATTTAAAGAGCAGGTTTACAACTTTATTCTTCTTTTCCAATCTTAAGGGAAACAGAATAAACATACTAAGGAATCCACCCAATCCCAATGCAGATACAAGCATTGAAACCCAGCCATTTGGAAGTTGCCATTTTATAATAATCCGGAAAAGGTATACATATAAAATGATTGCGTAAGCCGCCAGAATGGGGAGTAAAATGTATAAACCAAGAATTTTAAGAATTTTATTTAAGGAAAAATCAGTTTTTCGTTTTTCAATTTCCCCTGGGACATTGGAAAGGAAATAGAGCGGCGCAAAAAGCACAAAACAAACGACAGCCAAATTTGAATACACTTTTATATCGATATGGATATTAAACAATTTGTCGAGTGACAATATAGCCAACCCCAATCCGCCATACAAAACCAATGAAAAAAAGCCCGACACAATCAACTGTATAATACTTATGCGACTAAAATTCCAAAACGTTATTTCATTGTTCTTTTTCAAAAAAGAACCAACAAATGCTGATAAAATGAAAACGATTCCCAAAGTAATCAATTGGAATATCTGAAATTCATCCAATTTAAGAGGAAGGGTAAAACAATAAAATGCCAATAAAATAATAGATAGCAAATTGAATGAAATCCGAACGAATGGCTTTTTAAATTCTTCTAAAAACAAAGTTACGGCAACATTCAACAGTACTCCTAAAATGAAAAAAGCCCATAATCTTAGATGAATTTCTACATTTACTTTTTGAATAGATAAAAAGCAAAGAACTGATGACCCAATTATAAACAAGAGAGTGAAAGAAAACCGGACAAGAACCAAATTAAGTTTATTAATCCAGGTTTTTAATGATAGCTTCTTCATAACCAATTGTTTTACAAATTAATAATCAAATAATATGAACCATAATCTCTGATTTCTATTTTATCTCCAGAATCAAAACCGTTTTTGCCGGAACAGTAATCGTATTTTGAATTGAATAAGTTTTTAAAGTTGTAATTTCTTTTCCTTCCGTCTTTCCATAAAGAATTTCTTTAAAGCGTTTTACATCCAACTGTTTTTCCTGTTCATTATTATTCGCAATAATCATAATTGTTTTAGTATGATTGTACCTAAAATTAACATAAATTCCATTTTCAGGAATAAACTGTTTCATCAATCCGGATTGTAGAACGGCATTGTTTTTACGATAGACTAACAAAGTTTTTAAATAATCAAACACTTCATTTTCAGGTATTGTTCTGCCTTTTGAAGTAAATGCATTCCGTTTATCTTCGGGCCAACCACCAGGGAAATCAAACCGGTGTCCCTGGTAATCGCCCGGAATCCCATCCATCATAATTTCTGTTCCATAATAAATCTGAGGAAATCCCCTGGCAGTTAGCAACATGGCTAACCCCATTTTGAATTTTCTGACGTTCCTTTTAACAGCTATAGAATACCGGTCGATATCATGATTGTCAAGAAAATTCATGATCATCATTGGGTTGGCATATACAAAATCCTGAGCATAAAGGGAATAAAAACGCGACATTCCGGTATCCCAGCCTTCGGTTTCATTAAATGCCGAGCTGAATACATCTTTCAGGCAAAAATCCATCACGCTGCTTAATTGCGAATCAAAACCATCTTTATTTTTAGTACCCGATTGATAATATGCAATTTCGGCAGGCGTTTTTACCCAACATTCCCCGACTACGTTCATGTTCGGGTATTCATTCCTGATAGACTGAATAAACCTGGCAGCTGTGTGGATATCGTTGTACGGATAGGTATCAACCCTCATTCCATCGATGTTGGCCGTTTCAATCCAAAAAACATAAACCTGACGCAAATAATCGAAAAGCAACGGATTCTGCAGGTTCAGATCAGGCATATCCGGAGCAAACCAACCATTAGTCAGGCTGTATAAATCAGCTGTAGAAGCATGCGGATCGGTCCAGGCTGTAATTCTGTAATTCGACGATGTGTAAGTTGGCCATGTATTGATCCAGTCTTTTGCAGGTAAATCTTTCATCCACCAATGTGATGAACCGCAATGATTTGGGACAACATCAATGATCAATTTCAATCCGTTTAAATGGCAGGCTTCTGAAAGACGCAGATAGTCTTCATTTTTACCTAAGCGAGGGTCAATTTTGTAATAATCGGAACAAGCATACTGATGATAGGAATATTGTGTATCATTGTCATCAAAAAGTGGTGTAGTCCACAAAGTGGTTATTCCTAAATCGGCAAGATAAGGTATCCTGGAAATAATTCCTTCTATGTCTCCACCATGCCGTGCTCCGGGAATATTTCGATGAACTCCCTGATGGTATTCTTTTATTGAATCATTGGCCGGATTTCCATTGGCAAAACGATCGGGCATAAGTAAATAAATGGCATCCGCTTCAGTAAAACTTTTGCGTTCAGAAGAGCCCTCCCTTCTCTTTTTCAACTCATAAACAACAGTTTGTGTTTTCTTCCCCTTTTTAAGAATGATATTGAATTTACCCGGGATTGTTTCTTTTGCAACATTCAAATACAAAAACACATAGTTTGGATTATCAGTTAACTCTTTTCTGGAAATAGTTACTCCTTCGGATTGGATTGATATTACAGCTGACTGTAAATCTACTCCATACAACACAACCTGAAATTCTTGTTGATTCATCTCTGTCCACCAGCATGTTGGTTCTACCCTTTGAACCCATTTCGGGTCCTTTGCATGAACCTGAACAGTGAGAAAAATAAATACTATTGGTAAGTATAAATACCGATTTATCATAATATTTAAAGATTTATTGATGAATATCAAAACTTAAATTAAATGGAAGTTCGAATGCTCTATTTTAAATTCAATAGAATCAAACTGCAAACTTTTATTATTTATTTATTAATAATTTATCCATTTCTCCTGTTTGTTTCTTTTTAATTCTGGTTCTCCATTCGAAGTACTAAAATGCTATAAACTATAAACTATAAACTATAAACTATAAACTATAAACTATAAACTATAAACTATAAACTATAAACTATAAACTATCTATATACTTCCTGAAAATTTCATACAAACCGGCTTGTTGAGTTTCAAAATCGCCTTCGGCAAAGATATTGGAATGCTCCCATTTTTCAGCCAAAACCGCCTTATGTTCCTCAAACAATTTATTCCATCCTTTTTGTTTAGATATCTTAGCCAATTCACAAGCTTTTTCTGTAAGTTCTTTTCGTGGATGGTTTATTGAATTTAGAATTGCTACATATTTAGTTAAACAGAGTGAGTCACCCGATTTTACATCTGTTCCTGTACTAAATCCTGCCATCTTTTCTTTTTCTATTTTTGTCGGAATAATATTTAAATGTTCCTTGTTTTTAGACAGGTCATATGTTAAGGCAGAGCAGATATGGAAATCAGTATGCCGGGTCTGTGTCCATAAATGTGCCACATCCTGTTGGGTTCTGGTTTGTAATACATTCCAGATCGGTTCGCTTACATTTTGATGATAGTCTTGTAAATCTCCATCTATGACCGGCATAAAAGAAATTCGTCCGGCAAAATTTATGGATTTAACCTTATAACAAATCGCTCCGGTTTCTGTATTTGCTATACTCAGAAAACGTTTTACGGAGACCTGGATATGATGACCTTTCCTTGAAATGGCTTCAAAAGTCCTTTCCATAAAGCCTTCATGCATATTCAAAATTCGCTTGAAATTCAGCACTTCCCAAACTGCCAGATCCAGTTTTTCTTCATTTAATTGAACTTTAATCCCTGTCCAGTCAGGGGCATTCGCAATGATTCCGGTTGAAACCGTAATCCCGTTTTTATGGATGATTAAGTCTTCTTGCACGGGGGAGTAATTTCCTTTAATGTACGATCCGGGCATAGTTTCTCCTGAATAATACTCTTCAAAATTACCACGCTGTTTTAATTGACCATTTCCAATACTGAAAATACGTTCGGCATCGAGTTGATTTTTCGCCTGTAATCCATCTTCCACCATGAGCCATGGGTCTGATTGCGGATAGTTGTCCATATAAATAGTTTGTAAGTTTGATGTTTGAAATGTTTAAAGTTTGAAATGTTTGAAGTTTGAAATGTTTGAAGTTTGAAATGTTTGAAGTTTGAAGTTTGAAACGTTTGATAGTTGTAAATTGTAAATGTTTAAATTATAAATCAGATTTTAGTTCCCAGCTTGTCTTCGACCCATAATACGCTAATTGCAGCAATAATTAAAAAGCCACCGGACATGATTAATGCAAATATAGCCTGCGAATCGAAAAAGCGTTTTACAATCATTCCTCCAAATACTCCGTTTACTATTTGTGGAACAGTAATGAAAATATTGAAAATTCCCATATAAATTCCCATTTTACGAACTGGAAGTGCCGGGGCTAAAATGGCATAAGGCATCGACAGAATACTTCCCCAGGCCATTCCTACTCCAATCATGGAATAAATCAATGTAGTAGGATTAGTAATAAAATAAATCGACAATAATCCGATAGCTCCTGCAATTAATGAAATACTATGGGTAAGTTTACGTCCGATTTTATGAGCTATTGCCGGCAGCAGCAGAGCATAAATCATGGCTACGCCGTTATATACACCAAAAATAATTCCCACCCAATTGCCTGCATCCTGATATTGAAGTGATTTTGTATCGGTAACAGCCAATCCGTAAACATGCTGAGCCACTGCCGGTGTTGTGAATACCCACATTCCAAATAACGCTATCCATGAAAAAAACTGAACCACACCCAATTGTTGCATCGTTTTGGGCATAGCAGCAATATCTTTAAAAATATCGGTAAATTTACTTTTCTCTTCTATTAAGCGGTTGCTCCCTGCATTGAATCTTTCAAGTTCTTCAGGTGAATATTCTTTTGTACTAAAGACAGTCCAGAGTATGGTTATAATCATGACTACTGCTCCAATATAAAATGAGAATTTTACATTATCAGGAATTCCTCCATTCGTTGCAACTTTTGAAATTCCAATCCAGTTACCTAATACATAGGGTAACCATGAACCTATCACTGCGCCGATTCCGATTAAAAAAGTCTGTATTGAAAAACCCAGTGTGCTTTGATCAGCAGGAAGCATGTCGGCTACAAGTGCCCTGAATGGTTCCATGGCAACATTAAAGGAAGCATCCATAATCATTAAAAAACCGGCTCCTATAAACATAGCTGGCAATATGTTTGCAAATACACCCGCATTCGGCATAAGGATTAAAGCAATAGCGGCCAGGATTGATCCCACCAGAAAATAAGGGCGTCGACGTCCTAAACGTGTCCAGGTATGATCCGAATAATGTCCGATAATCGGTTGTATGATCATTCCGGTGATAGGTGCAGCTAACCAAAACCACGACAGTTGTTCAATATCGGCACCAAAGGTTTGCAGGATTCGGCTAGCATTCGCATTTTGGAGCGCATACCCGAATTGAATTCCCAAAAACCCCATACTCAGGCTGAGAATTTGAAGAAAATCGAAATGAGGCTTCGCTTGGAAAGTTTGAAGAGTTTGAAGTTTGAAAGGTTTGGAGTTTGAAGAGTTCATGAGATAATAGTTTGAAGTTTGAAGAGTTTGAAGTTTGAAAGGTTTGGAGGCTGTTATTCTGAAGGTGTTTTTTTGAATTTATTTCCTTTTATATCTGTTTTTAATAAATAATTCATTAAACTTTTGATTCCTGAACTTAGAATGGTAGAATCATCAATTAATTTCTTTAATTCATTTTCATCAATATATTCATAATCAAAAGCTCTATAACTCTGTGAGCGTGTTTCAGCACATGAACCTTTAGCAATTGACAGGAAACTCACAAATTCTTTATTTCCTTCTCTATCAAAACCTTCCGCAATATTATCCATAACCGAACCTGATGAACGTAAAATTTGAGATTTTAAAGCATAATCTTTTATGAATTCATTTTTTCTTGTCATTTTAAACACCAATTTACAAAGCTCACGTGATTTTTTCCAGATTTCTAAATCCTCAAAACGATTAATAGTTGCCATGATTGTTGATTTTAAATGTTTATATTAAATTAGATATTATTGAATTAATTTTAAAACTCTTCAAACATCAAACCTTTCAAACTCTTCAAACTCTCCAAACCCTTCAAACTCTTCAAACCATTCAAACCCTTCAAACCCACCCGTCAAACCCTTCAAACTCTTCAAACCTTTCAAACCCGTCAAACTCTTCAAACTCTTCAAACCCTTCAAACTCTTCAAACTCTTCAAACTCTTCAAACCCTTCAAACCCTTCAAACTCTTTAAACTCTTCAAACTCTTCAAACTCTTCAAACTCTTCAAACTCTTCAAACTCTTCAAACTCTTCAAACCTTTCAAACCCGTCAAACTCTTCAAACTCTTTAAACCCTTCAAACTCTTCAAACTCTTTAAACTCTTCAAACTCTTCAAACCCTTCAAACCCTTCAAACTTTATTTTGTCGTTCCCCTGATAATCAGATTTGTTTTGATAATCTTATTCGTGAATTGCCCATGAGTTTCTCCGTTTATTTTATCGAGTAATAAGCTTGCAGCATTCATACCCATTTCATATCCGTGTTGTTCGACTGTACTTAGCATAGGGTCACAGGCTTTTGCCAGTTCACCATCCGAAAATCCGAAGATAGATACATCTTCAGGAATCCTTAATTTGGCTAATTTAACAGCATACATTATTCCTGAAGCACAGTGGTCGTTTATTGCAAAAAAGCCATCAGGCCTGTTTGAATTGTCTAAAATATCCGGAGTGATAATAATGGCTTCTTCCCTGGTATCACAAACATATATCAACGATTCATCTACAGGGATAGAATATTTACGGAGAGCATCAAGATACCCGTTTTTACGGTTCTTTGATATTTCAAGATGAAAAGGCGAACTGTAAAAAGCAATACGCCTGCAACCAGTTTGTATTAAATACTCCACAGCAGCAAAAGCCCCTGAATAATCATCCACAACTACCCTGTCGGTATTAATCCCAATACAGATTCTGTCAAAAAAAACCAGTGGAATATCACTATCAATTATATCCTGAAAATGATCATATTTTGTAGTATGTTTTGATAAACATGCCAAAACTCCTGAAACACGTGTAGCAATCAGAGATTCTGCATTCCTGATTTCGTTCTCATAATTCTCATTTGATTGGCATATAATTACGTTAAATCCCTGTTGATTGGCTATATGTTCAATTCCTGATAAAATGGAAGAGAAAAAATAATGGACAATTTCCGGCACTATGACACCAATTGTATTATTTTTACTCATTCGAAGGCTTAATGCTAAAGTATTAGGCTTATAATTGAAATCTTTGGCATATTTATTAACAGCATCTTTTGTTGTCTGACTAATATCCGGATGATTTTTGAGTGCACGCGATACCGTTGAAGGAGAAATATTAAGGGCACGTCCGATATCTTTTATGGTAATCTGTGGCTTTTTCATTGATGGACTTTCCTGTAAAATATGATTAAAAGATCTATATACTAGAATTAAATAGATATAACATTAGCAATCAGACAATTTACAGTTTGAAGAAATTATTGTTATTCATGAATTATCTGTTCTGAAAAATATATTATGCAAAAGTAAAATAGATTATCCGAATAAAAAATTATTTCAGAATATAATTAAATTGTGGACCGCAAACGATTGCATAAGTTTTTCCAATTATATTTATAAAACAAAGATTGTAAATAAACTATAATGCTCTATTTTTGCCCTATAATAATTGTTTAACAGATTTTGAATTTAATTCAATGAACATATAGCGATAGTCGTTGTTTTAGAATTTAAATGACGTTTTTTCATTTTTTGTTATAAAATAATTACAAGTTTCAACCTTAAAAAAACTTAATGCATGAAGTACAATCACTTTAAGCTCAAATTGCGTGGATTTGTAGCCGTTTTAGCGATGTTTGTCCTTGGCATGACTGCCAACGCTCAACAAATATCAATTTCCGGAATTGTGAAAGATGCTAAAACCGGGGAACCTATCCTCGGTGCAAGTATTCTTGAAAAAGGCACCAATAATGGTGTAGTCACTAATTTTGATGGGGCATTCTCTCTTTCTGTTTCCTCAAAATCTACTCTGGTAGTCAAATATCTTGGCTATCTCACAGAAGAAATCCCGGTTTCTGGAAAAACGACTTTAATTATTCAATTAAACGAAGATGTCATTACCTTAGGCGAAGTGGTTGCTATTGGGTATGGATCGGTTAAGAAAAATGATGCAACCGGATCGGTAGTTGCCATTAGTGCCGACAAAACCAACAGAGGTTTGACAACTTCATTAACAGATATGTTGGCAGGAAAATTGGCCGGCGTAAATATCACAACTTCAGGTGGTGCACCCGGTGCAGGTGCTACAGTTCTTATTCGTGGTGGTTCTTCAATTTTGGCCAGTAATGATCCTCTTTACGTTATTGATGGAATTCCAATTGATGGAACAGCCACCAGTGGGTTACAGACTCCGCTTTCTGAGATTAATCCACAGGACATCGAAACCTTTACTGTGTTGAAAGATGCCTCGGCAACTGCCATTTACGGTTCCCGTGCATCAGGTGGTGTTATTCTTATCACTACCAAAAAAGGCTCGCTAAAAGATAAATTTTCTGTGACTTATGATGGTAATGCTTCTGTTAGCAGCATTCAGAATGAAGTCAGCGTATTATCAGCAAGTCAGTATACGAACTTTATAAAATCATTTTGGGGTCCAACATCTCCTGAGGCTGCCTTATTAGGAACGTCGAATACAAACTGGCAAAATCAGATTTATCAGACGGCAACCAGTCAGGATCATAATGTGAGCGTGTCAGGTTATACGGGTAAATTACCTTACCGGGTTTCTGTTGGTTATACCGACCAAAACGGAGTATTGAAAACATCAAATTTCCAACGTGTTACAGGTGCTTTGAATTTAAATCCATCCTTATTAGAGGATCATTTAAAAGTTAATCTTAATTTAAAAGGAGCTTATTCAACCAATCGGTTTGCAGATACCGGTGCAATCGGTGCTGCATTAAATTATGATCCGACACAACCTGTCTGGAATTTAGATGCAAATGGAATGCCTAAAGGATCAGCTAATAGTACACCTACTTATGGCAATGGTTATACAATGTGGTTAGGAAGTGATGGGAAACCGCTTTCGTTGGGAACTGCCAATCCATTATCAGTAATAAATGAAGAATATAATACGTCTACAGTTTATCAAAGTATTGGTAATGTACAGTTTGACTATACTGTTCATGGATTCTCCGATTTAAAAGCCCATTTGAATTTAGCATATGACCTTTCTCAATCCAACGGGGATAAAATTATCGCTGAAAATTCACCAATGTCTTATGTCTGGGGTTCTAAAAAGAATGGTGCCGGTGAAAGTGATCCTTATTATCAGTTCAAGAGCAACACCTTGATGGAGTTCTATTTGAATTACACCAAAACATGGGGCGTTCATTCATTGGATGTAATGGGTGGTTATTCGTATCAACATTTTTTCTATACAAGCTGGAGTGCAACCAACTATACAGATGGTATTGCTGATGTTCCAAGAGTAGATTATCCTTCTGAACTTTATTTAATTTCGTTCTATGGACGATTGAATTATACATTAATGGAGAAATATCTGTTGACCTTAACTGTGCGTGATGATGGTTCTTCCCGTTTTGATCCTAGTAATCGTTGGGGATTGTTCCCATCTGCAGCTTTGGCATGGAAACTGAAAGAAGAATCATTCCTGAAAGATGTAAACTGGTTAAGTGATTTAAAACTTCGCTTGAGTTACGGAGTTACAGGGCAACAAAATGTAAATGGTAATTTTTATTCATATCTTCCTACTTATACAATTAGTACATATAATGATGCCCAATACCAATTTGGAAATGCTTTTTATCATGTCCTACGTCCGGCAGGTTATAATGCAGGTTTAAAATGGGAAACTACGGATACATATAACGGAGGATTAGACTTTGGTGCATTTAATAACCGTTTAACGGCAAGCGTTGATGTTTATAAGCGTGTAACAAATAATTTGCTTAATAACATTCCTGTTCCTGCAGGGTCTAATTTTACCAATATTTTATTAACAAATATCGGAAGCCTTGAAAATACAGGTGCTGAATTGACCATCGGAGGAAGACCAATACAGACGAAAGATTTCAGTTGGGATATAAGCTATAATATGAGTTACAACCATAATGAAATTACCAAATTAACCCGTGGTACTATTCCTGGATATGGAATTCCAAGTGGAGGTATCAGTGGAGCAACAGGTAGTACAATTTATTGGGATCAGGTTGGATCACCGGTAAATGGATTTTATGTTCACAAACAGGTTTATGATGCCCAGGGCAAACCAATCGAAGGAGCTTATCAAACGATTCCGGGTACAACGAACAATATGTATGTAGATCACAGTCCGGCCCCTGATTACATCTTGGGACTAAGTTCCAGAATGACCTATAAAAAGTGGTTTATGAATTTCTCATTGCGTTCAGATATAGGAAACTACAATTATAACAATGTACAGTCAAACATGGAAATGTTAAATAATTCATATTCTTCTTCCGGTTTTTTAATGAACGTAGTATCTTCAGCTTTAAAAACTAATTTTTCAAATGCACAATACTTTTCCGATTATTATATCCAAAATGCTTCTTTCCTGAAAATGGACAATATTTCATTAGGATATAATTTCACCAGACTATTTAACACAAAATTAGTCGCTAGTATTTATGGTACGGTACAAAATGTATTCACCATTACAAACTATAAAGGATTGGATCCTGAAGTAGTCGGAGGCATTGATAACAATATTTATCCTCGTCCACAAGTGTATTTGGTCGGCCTAAAAATTAACTTTTAAATAGTAACAAAATATGAAAAAATATAAAATAATAACAATTTTAGCGGTTGTTGCCGTGGCAACAATTACTTTCAATTCATGTATAAACGACTTGAATGTAACTCCGCTCGATAAATCTGTAACAACCTCAGGTGTTACTTTCACAAAAGCTTCCGGTCCTTATGTTGAATACCTTGCAAAATTATATGCAGGATTAGCTACCGGGGGTATTCAGGGAGGTGATGCGCAAGTGGATATCACCGGATACGACGGTGGTAGTCAGGCAGGTTATTTACGACCTTTATGGAATCTTCAGGAATTACCAACCGACGAAGCAATGTGTTGCTGGAATGACCAGACAATTCAAAATTTTCATACGATCACATGGACAGCTTCCGATATATTTCTTGAAGCATTTTATGAAAGGTTGTATTATCAAATTGATATTGCCACTGCATTTTTACAACAAACTACTGCTGCTCAATTAACGTCTCGTGGAGTTTCTTCTTCTTTGAAAGATTCTATCACACAATTTAGAGCAGAAGCCAGGTTTGTCCGCGCACTAGCCTATTTTAATGTATTGGATATGTACAGAAACGGTCCGTTGGTAAATGATGACAGTCCTCTTGGAACTTCAACACCACCACCTTATGGAACTTCTCAACAAATTTTTAATTTTGTTGAAAGTGAATTGACAGCCTGTCAAACTGATTTGATGGCTCCTTCGATTGGGTTCAGTACTACTAAATATGGTCATGCAAACAAAGCTGCTGCATGGGCATTACTGGCCCGGTTATATCTGAATGCGAATACGTATCTTGGAACATCAGATCCAAAGTATTATACTTCATGTATTACAAACTGCAATAGTATAATCAGTGCAGGTTATCAACTTGAACCTGTTTATCAGAATATATTTGTATCGGATAATTATAAATCAAAAGAAATGATTTTCCCTATTGTTTTTGATGGGACAAATCTGACCTCCTGGGGTGGTATGATGTTCTTGATGTCGTCCATGGTAAACAGTACTAATCAAGCATTAATTGCTTCTCCTGGTGCATGGGGTGGAAACAGGGCAACACAGGAATTTGTGGCTCGTTTTAACCCTCCTGCCGGTGCCGGATATTCACTCACTGACGATTCAAGATATGCCATGCTTTACACCGGTTTTGATCATCCAAGCATTGATGATAATACCCAATTTGTACAGGGAACTCCGTTGTTGAAATACAGTGAAAAAAACAGTGCCGGTGTTACACCAAATCCGCTACCCTCTTTTCCTGATACTGATTTTCCGCTTTTCCGCTTAGGCGAAGTTTATTTGAATTATGCTGAAGCAGTTCTACGTGGAGGGACAGGTGGATCAACTTCACAGGCACTGGCTTATGTCAATGCATTAAGGGACCGTGCATTTCCACTTGGCAATGGTGAAATTACTTCTACTCAGTTAACAATTCCTTTCATGTTGGAAGAACGTGCACGTGAAATGTTCAGTGAAGCAGTTCGTCGTACCGACCTGGTTCGTTTTGGTAAACTAACCGATGCTAATTATTTATGGCAATGGAAAGGTGGCGTTAAAGCTGGTAAAGGTTTAGATAATTTCCGTAACTATTATCCGCTTCCTAATGCAGATTTGAATGCTAATCCTAATTTGCACCAAAACACAGGATATTAATTAAAACTGTTTAATGCAAAACATTCAGTTAAAAAAATAAATTAAAAATAATTATATGAAAAATCTAAAAATATTTATATCGTTGCTTGCAGGGCTATTATTGGCAGCTTGTGCTGATGACGCTAAATTAATGATTTCAGCTAGTCCCGGTGCGCCGGTTTTAAGCGCTCCAAGCATGAAAACTACAGCCTATAAAGCGGACTCTTCGGCCTATGTTTTGAGTATGGATAGTGCGGGCATGGCTGAAACATTTACAGGTACAGCAGCTAATTACGGTGTGAAAACTCTTGTAACTTACAATTTACAAATTGATAAAACCGGTAATAATTTTGCTAACGCTCAAATTATTACAAATTCTACTTCCGATACATTGCCTGTTACAGTTGTGCAGTTATATAATATAATAACCAATCCTACAGGATTAAATGCACCTATTGGGGTTAAAACCAGTTTTGATGTACGTGTAATGACAACTATTGGTACTAATACCAATAATTCCCATTCACTTTTTTCGAATGTTAAAACAATCAAAATAAATCCATTACGCTCACTCAAACCATTTACATTGGTATCTCCGAATTTATGGTATATCATTGGCCTGGGTGATGGAAACTGGAGTTATTCAGCTGCCGGTATCGGCGCTTCAATGTTCCCGTTAAGTGTAGTAACAGGAAATGCCTATAGCAGTACTGGTGATGGTACATTTACCTATAAGGGGTATTTTCAGGCTTCTAAAGGGTTCAAAATTGTCAGTGGTAAAGCAAGTGATATGGGTTCCTGGGCTGTCCAATGGGGTAGTTCCGATGGTAAATTAACTCCGGTATTTGAAAATGGAAGTTCACAAAACTTCTCTGTTCCTTCCGACGGTTATTACCTGATTACATTAAACTCAATTTCAAATTCACTTTCTATAGTTCCAACAACAGCTCCTGCATCAACCTATGCACTTATGGCTATGTCCGGGGACTTTAATGGTTGGTCGGCAACTGCGAATCCTTGTTCGGCTTTTGGTATCCATGAATGGTATGCTACGGTTACAATTACTGCAGCAGGTGGTATTAAGTTTAATAATAACAACTGGGCAAACAGTTGGGGTGATGTAACTTTCCCTATTGGTTTTGGAACAAACAATGGTCCTAATATTCCTATAATTGCAGGAACTTATACTGCACTCTTTAACGATATTGACGATTGCTATTATTTTATTAAACATTAAGTCAAAAGCGTTCTGTTCGTGATAGGGCAGAACGCTTTTTGATCATTTTAGATATACTAATCTTCAATTTCATGGACTCCTTGTCCGTGAAATTGATTTTTTCTTTCTGATTATTATTTCGTTTTTTTCACCTACCCTTAATCTCCTCTTTTCGACTTTAATGTCAAATCATCCTATATTTCATTTAAATAAAAACCTACAATAATGAAAAAGAATCTACTTTTTATTATCTCCTTGTTTTTAGTTAGTTACCTTTCAGCTCAGATTGTAACTACCAGTCCTTCAATTGTTGTTCAGCAAACAGGTACTGCCATTATTGTAACTTTCGACGATTCACAGATTTCCACACTTAATGGAAATGCAGGTCCACTTTATGTCCACACCGGGGTTCTTACCACTGCAAGCACAAGCAATTCCGACTGGAAAAATGTGATCACTCCCTGGCCAAATGGAACAAACAGTGCACTTGCAAATACTTCTGCCAATCAGCTTACTCAAGTTGGGACAAGCACTAAATGGACATTAACTATGTCGGATATTAACTCATTTTATAGCCTTTCCCCGGGTACTATTGTTACACAACTGGCATTTGTTGTGAGAACAGCAGATGGTACACTTCAAAGCAGTAATCTATATGTTCCTGTTTATCAGCCGGGACTTAATGTAAATTTAGCAACCCCAACGACGAATTCATTAATTCCTCTGGGTACCGCTTCAACAATCACTGCGAATGCTTCGAACGGATCTCAATCCTGCAATATAAATCTATATATAGGAACTGTAGGAACATCCAACATTACAGGGTCAACCCCGGTTAAATCCGGAACAGGAGTAAACACCCTTTCAATAAGTTATACCTTTAGTACTGCCGGTAATTATTATATCATCGAACAAGGCACCTCAAATGGTTTGACTAAAAATGATACAGCTTATGTATGTGTTTCTAAAACTCAGGTATTATTGCCACGACCAGCCGGTTTGAAAGAGGGAATTACGATAAATGCTGATGGGTCGGTTACTTTTTGTTTCTCGTTAGTCAGGGGAGCTCCGGTTTCAACTACCACTGAAGTATATTTACTGGGTGATTTTAACAACTATCTGTTGGATAATAAGTACATGATGAATCTTCAGAGTGAAAACACGACATATGGGTATAATACCAATTTCTATTGGATAACACTAACCGGGTTGGATCCAACAAAAGAATATGCATATCAATATTATGTCGATGGCCTGACTGCCACAAGTGCTGTAAGAGTCGGCGATCCGTATTGTGAAAAAATTCTTGACCCGAATAATGATCAATATATCAATCAGAATAACCTGATTTATCCTGATTTAAGGACATATCCTTCACAAGCCAGCGGCATTCTCTCTTGTTTCCAGATTAATCCGGTAAAATATCAATGGCAAACCACTAATTTTACCGCTCCTGCTCAGAACAAATTGATGATTTACGAAATGTTATTCCGCGATTTCACAACACAAGGATCTGTACAGGCTGCGATCCAAAAGCTTGATTATATTAAATCACTTGGTGCCAATGCAGTTGAATTAATGCCAATTATGGAATTTGATGGAAATAACAGTTGGGGATATAACCCAAACTTTTATTTTGCTACCGATAAAGCGTATGGCACAAAACTCGATTATCAGCAATTTATAGATGAATGTCATAAAAGAGGAATGGCAGTTGTTCTTGATATTGTATATAATCATACCTGGGGTTTAAGTCCTTATTGCATGATTTACTGGGATGCTGTCAACAACAGACCTCTTACCACAAATCCTTACTATAATGCAATTGCTCCTCATCCTTACAGTGTTGGAAATGATTTAAATCATAGCCGATCGTTTGTCCGTTCATGGTTAAAACGTGGTTTACAATTCTGGCTCACTGAATATAAAGTAGATGGTTTCCGTTTCGATTTAAGTAAAGGATTTACACAAACCGTAAGCACTACTGCCACAGTTTCAAACTATGATGCCGGTCGAATCAGTTACATAAAAGAATACTCTGATGCTGTTAAAGCTGCTAATCCGAATGGATATGTCATCTTGGAACATTTCTGCAATACCGACGAAGAAGATACACTTGCAGCTTATCACGGTACCATGTTATGGAGAAATATGTCCGGAGCATATCAACAGGCTGCTATGGGATATTCTGCTAACAGCGATTTTACAGGAATGGTCGATAATAATCGTGTTGGTTATGCAGAGAGCCATGACGAGGAAAGAATGGCATTTAAAGCTGTCACTTACGGGCAAACGGCATTACTTGATACTGTAACAGCCATGAAACAATTATCGGTCATTGCTCCATTTATATTTTTAAACCCGGGGCCAAGAATGATGTGGCAATTTGGAGAATTAGGGTATTCGTATTCAATCCTGTATAATGGTGGCAATACAAATCCTAAACCTGTTCGTTGGGATTATTTGACTATTCCAAGCCGGTTGGCTTTGCATGATGTTTATTCCAAAGTGATGAATTTCAGAAATCAGTACAGCGATCTGTTTTCAAATCCTACCTCCTGGAATTGGCAGGTAACTACAACAGATTGGACAACAGGACGAAGAATTTATCTGACGAACGGCACTATCAGTACGGTTATTTTAGGCAATTTTACCGGTACAGGCCCGATAACAGCTAATCCTGATTTTCCGACTACAGGGACCTGGTACAATTTACTGACAGGAGAACAACTTAATGTGACCAACACTTCCATGCCAATCACCATGCAGTTGGGCGATTTGTTGATTTATACCGATAAACAGGTAACTTTACCGAATGGAATTAATAATCCTGTTTCACAATCCGGAATATCAGTTTTTCCAACTGTAACATCAGGTTTTGTTTATATAACTTCTCCTGAGACCATTAAGAATGTAAACATTTATAGTCTACAGGGTTCTTTAATAAAAACAGTTACAAATAGTACGTCTGTTAATCTTTCAACTCTGATAAGTGGGGTTTATATTTTGGAAGTAAATACTCAACAAGGGAAAAGCATTCAAAAAATTATTAAACAATAGAATTCTTTTTATTGATTCATTTTAAATAAAGGGATATGCTGATGCATATCCCTTTATTTTTATCCGGTAAATTATGGATACTGAAGTTCTGATGCTCATTAAACACATCTTAAAAAAAGATAGTGCTTCTAAAAATAATTATTTTTAAATAACCTTACCTGTTAAAGTTGGGTTACCTTTTATAATAGGCAATAATTTTGAAATTTGATATTTTACACTTTAATTTCAACAAGTAAATTCAAATATTTCCAGTTATATTTTCATTAAAGTTCCTTAGGTAACCGTCCAGTGACCGTCTGATGATTCTCTATGATACCTTGCTGTTTCATTCGGAGATCTTTTATACATTATTCGTGTAATATGCCTGAGAGAAGAATATCAAAATGAAAGCAAATTGAAAAATTAAATTATATGATTATCCGCAAACTGTCCTAATCGATATATTGTTTCTGAGACTCAGCTGATGAATAATATTTTGATTATGAAATCCGGATTGGATTTATTTATTCATGTTAATATGGCGTCAACTTGCCGGGACTTTACACTGACATTACACCAAAATTACGGATATATAACGGTAATGTTACGGTAATGTTACGATAATGTTACGGTAATATTACGATTCTATATAGGAT
>Ga0302265_1000299_pt1 | contig 34891 bp, 26 predicted proteins | sample III_Bog_E1_1_FD_194556 | JGI IMG/M metagenome (GOLD analysis project Ga0302265, IMG submission 194556) | Peat permafrost microbial communities from Stordalen Mire near Abisko, Sweden - III_Bog_E1_1 | ecosystem: Environmental > Terrestrial > Soil > Wetlands > Peat | place: Sweden: Abisko...
TTTATAGTTTATAGTTTATAGTTTATAGTTTATAGTTTATAGTTTATAGTTTATAGTTTATAGTTTATAGTTTATAGTTTATAGTTTATAGTTTATAGTTTATAGTTTATAGTTTATAGTTTATAGTTCATAGTTCATAGTTCATAGTTTATAGTTCATAAAAACATTATAACCAGCCGATTGTATCTAATTGAGGATAATCCATTTTTCCTTTAATTGTCAATTCAAATATTTTCAAATTGTATATTAATATTCCTGAATTGTTTTTTTCAAAGTTCTATAAATAATAATAATTTGGTATTCCGATTATGAATCAAGTACGTATATTTGCAATGTATTTTGATATCTCTATTTAAATAAAATAACTGAATAGATTATTTCATTTTAAAACGATTTAATATGCCTGAAATTAGTAGATTTTACGGAATACTTGTATTTATGTTTTTCAATGATCACAATCACCTCATTTTAAAGTAAAATATGGTGAATTTGAAGCTAATATATAAGTTGAAAATGGAGCTTTACTTAATGGTGATTTTCCGGTAAGCAAACTTAAATTAGTTCAAGCCTGAGCTGAAATACATAAAGATGAACTATTGGGAATGTGGTTAAGTAAAAACTTTCACAAAATAAATCCATTACAATGATACGTGTAACTGAAATAATTGAAAAAAAGCCCTATTATTTACTTTGCAGGTTTAATGATGGAGCTATAAAAAAGCTAGATATTTTGCCTTTAATTAAAAACCATGAACATATCAAAGGAGTTAAAAGTTTATTGAATGAGAAAATATTTTCAACTGTAAGAATAGGTGAATTTGGGGAAATAGTGTGGAATAAAATTGTAAAAACAACTGACAATGGTATTGAAACTGTCTGGGATTATGATATTTCACCTGAATTTGCCTACCAAAACGGATACTTAAAATCATAGTTCATTATTCAGAACATTATCCTTAGATCGGGATAAAAGATAAATTAACAATATCTTTTTTATTAAGCTATCACAGGTATATTGACATCTAAAATAAGTGAATAAAGGTAGTAGTGATTTATCCATGAATTTCATAATTAATAGTTGAAAAATACGGTTTTTTTAAGAAAGAAAACCTTATTTCTGTTTTTTCACACTTAGTAGAAGAGCAAACACCCCGTCCTCCACCCTTATTACCTTATTTTTTAAACAGATAAACTCTAATATCAGATATAAATAACGACAACTAAAATTGCTAAAAGTAAGGAAGTCTGAGTTTATAGTTTATAGATACAAAAGAGCCTTATAACTACCTGTTCAAGTGTTAAAAGGCTATTTTGTATCTGAGAATATCGACTTTTGTATTCTATTGAACCCTGTGGTTATATAGTACTTGTCCTCACTAAATTGTAAATGAATAAATTGTAAATGAATTAGCCTTTTGCTTTGTACGCCAGTGCAAACAGTTTCATTTGTTTTATCATGGCCAGCAATCCGTTGGAGCGGGTAGGAGAGAGGTGCTCATGTAATCCGATCTTATCAATAAAGTAGAGGTCGGTGTTGATAATTTCATCCGGTGTATGACCTGACAATACCTGAATCAGCAACGAAACAAGCCCTTTAACCAGTATGGCATCACTTTCACCCTGGTAAGTGACAATCCCGTCCTTCATCTCGGCATTCAACCACACACGACTCTGACAACCTTCAATGATATTCTGAGGGTTCTTCTGCTTCTCGTCCAACGGTTCAAGCGAGTTCCCCAAATCAATGAGCATGGAGTATTTATCCATCCAATCGTCCAACAGGCTGAAGTCTTCTATTATATTGTCTTGTATTTCGTTAATTGACATTTCTTAATATGTTTAATATGTTCCGTGTTCCGTGTTCCGTGTTCCGTGTTCCGTGTTCCGTGTTCCGCGTTCCGCGTTCCGCGTTCTGCGTTCCACGTTTAATATTTATAATTTATTTAAATTGTTCTTTTACTTCCATAACTCAGGCAGTGTTTTCAACATAATCCTATCCACTACCTGTACCTCCCAAAATTTGTATAAACTTTTACTACCTACTTCCTACTACCTACTACCTACTTCTTCCTCATTCCTGCCAGAGCATTCCCACCACTCTTTTCAAAGCTTCAATAAACACATCAATTTCTTCGGTGGTATTGTAAAATGCGAACGAAGCCCGTACTGTTCCGGGAATTCCGAACGAATCGATCAGCGGTTGTGCGCAGTGGTGACCGGTGCGTACGGCAATGCCCAGTTTGTCAAGAAGCATGCCGACATCATAAGGGTGAATGTTTCCCACCAGGAATGAAATCACCGAACTCTTTTCGGTTGCGGTTCCGAAGATCCGCATGCCTTCTATTTCCATCAGTTTAGCGGTAGCATAGGTTGTCAATTCTATTTCATAGGCTGCAATATTTTCCATCCCGATGTTTTGCACATACCGGATTGCTTCTGCCAGCGCGGTTGAACCTATATAGTCGGGTGTACCGGCTTCGAATTTGAACGGGATCACGTTGTAGGTGGTCTTCTCAAAGGTCACCGTTGAGATCATTTCACCACCGCCCTGGTAAGGAGGAATCGCATTCAGCCATTTTTCTTTTCCGTACAGGACGCCAACACCTGTAGGTCCGTATATTTTGTGAGCCGAGAATACATAAAAGTCGGCATCCAGATCAAGCATGTTAACGCTGATATGTGGAACAGCCTGTGCACCGTCTACCAATACGGGAATGTCTTTTTCGTGGGCTATACGGATGATTTCTTTGACAGGATTGATGGTACCCAGTACATTCGAAACATGGGCAATCGACACGATCCTTGTTTTTTCATTCAGCAGCAATTTGTATGCCTCCATGTCCAGTTCACCCCGTTCGTTGATCGGAATAACTTTCAGTTTCAGTCCTTTCCTTTCGCACAGCATTTGCCAGGGAACTATATTCGAATGATGTTCCATTGTGCTGATTAAAATCTCATCACCGGCGTTGCAGAATGCTTCTCCAAAAGAAGTAGCCACCAGGTTGATGGCTTCTGTGGTGCCCCGGGTGAAAATGATCTCTTCGCGTTTGGCGGCATGGATGAAATCGGCTACCGTGGTACGTGCTTCTTCGTGTGCTTCCGTTGCTTTCTGGCTCAGGTAGTGCACTCCGCGGTGAATATTGGCATTAATATGATAATAGGCATATTCTATTTTTTCCACCACGCAGCGTGGTTTCTGGGTCGTTGCTGCATTATCGAAATAAATCAGGTCCTTGTTGTAGACTTTCTCTCCTAAAATCGGAAAATCAGCCCGTATATGTTGTATTTGCTCTTTGTTCATTCGATTGAAACTCTTTAAAAGTCATTTTGTTCTGCAAAAGTACGGTTTTTTTAAAATATGGGCAAATAATAAGAGGTAAGAGGAAGAAAACAAGTAGGTAGTAGGTAGTAGGAAGTAGGAAGTAGGTAGTAGGAAGTAGGTAGTAGGTAGTTGTGCAAAGTGTAAACAAATTTAAGGACGATACAGAGTAAGGAGTAAGGAGTAAGGAGTAAGGAAGAGGTAAGAGATAAGAGGTAAGAGGCAAGAAAAGAAGTTTCAATACCAGATGTCGCCCTCCCACTTAATGATCAATCCGTAAAGAATTCAAAATCAGAAGTGGGAGTGCGACTAATAAGAGGTAAGAAAGTAAGAGGTAAGAGGCAAGAAGTAAGAAAAGAAGTTCCAATTGACTTATACCAGTAACCTTTCAGATCCGAAACGCGGAACGCGGAACATGGAACGCATACCTCCACCCTTTAGTCGCACTCCCACATCTAAGATTCAGGCTTTCTACAATCAATACCAAGTGGGAGGGCGACTTTCTAAGACCCGAAACCTTTCAGACCCGAAACGCGAAACGTGGAACATGGAACGTTGAACATGGTACCTCCACTCTTTAGTCGCACTCCCACATCTAAGATTCCCGTTTTCTGCAATCAACACCAAGTTGGAGGGCGACTTTCCAAGACCCGAAACCTTTCAGACCCGAAACGCGAAACGCGGAACACGGAACACGGAACACGGAACGGTGTACCTCCACTCTTTAGTCGCACTCCCACATCTAAGATTCACTTTTTCTGCAATCAACACCAAGTGGGAGGGTGACTTTCAAGACCAGTAACCTCTCAGACCCGAAACACGGAACACGGAACACGGAACATCTCAACGGCAAAGCAAAATCTTCCCGCACCCATATGTTTCACAGGTTCAATCACATTCCAAACCCTACATTTCCAAATTCAATGCCCATACTCAACAGCACAGTTATATCATCGGTTAACAAAGGGATGGCTATTTCATTGAGTTGAACTGACATGACATGAGCCGGCAAAACATCATTGGTTGAATGCCAGTCACTTATGGTTGAGTTGGATACAACATTTAATTTCTCATTTATCGGCTGGTATTTATAAACCAGACCATCCGGGTTATACATCATATCCGACACCGTACCCAGACTAATGATCAGGCGGAAATACGGCAGACGCTGGATATTCTGCAAATTCGTTGAGGTATTAATCCGTGGAAGGGAGACTGTTGCCGAAAGTGTTTCCCTGTTCAGGTCAGCCAGTGGGGATACCCGTAAAATCGTAGTGATGGGATATTTGCTGTTTAAATCATATCCTTCCATTTTCTGTATCCATTGAGAAAAACGTAAAGTCCGTTGACCTACTGCGCTGACAGTGTCCGGTTATACTATCTTATTGCCCATACCTGACCATACAGGAGTAAGATTAATATCAGCCAGTCGATACGTTTCACCGATACCATACTGCATGGATTGTGCATACTTTACACATCCCTGCCATTCAAGTTGATGCAGCCTTAATTTAGCAAAATTCTGACCGTTTTTAATCGTGTACTTTGATGCATTTCTTGGTCGCATAATCACTTTGTTGCTCCCGACACGGGTATAGAATGACATACCCTTAATACTGTGGTCATTTGTAGAAAACCTTTTACAATTGTCCTGATATTAGTATTTAAGATTGAATTAATTCTACTTTGACAGATTAAAAATAATAAAAAAATGAGACAGGATTAACAGGATTAACAGGTTTCATATTATTCAATAAGATTTTAAACAATATAAATTTAGTAGCTGTATGGGAATCTATCATTCTCTCAGACCACAATTACATGTTAATCCTGTAAATCCTGTCTAAAAAATAGAATCTGTCAAAGTAGAATTAACTACTAATGAACGAGTAAATTTTTAAAATATTGATCTGTATTTTGGAACCCCTCAATATACTTCCTACTTTTAATTTTTATTTTCATAGATAATGCAACGACAATATGATCATTGAATTTTAATTCCAGTATATAAACTATTTAATTACAACGATTTAATATCAGATATAAATTCAAAATTCCAAAAAACCTAAAAAATAGCAATTCTCAAAACTTTTCAAAACTTTTCAAAACTTTTTTCTAACTCTTTTCAACAATTTAAATACATAAATAATTAATTAGTAAACAATAAGCAAATAAATAGTACATAAAATAATCCTATATAGAGTTATATTATTAACTGTTTATTATCTTTTTATGATCTTTTTATGTCTTTATTTTTTTAAAAGTTTCAAAAGATGTAGAAAACCATTTTGAAAGTTTTATAAAAAGGAAATGAAAAATTCTATTTCGTTGATTTTAAAAATAATCTATATTTGAAATTAACGCTTAATATATATCTCTTTTCATAAAATAAAAAATGAATTCTAGTTTCTCAAAAGCAAAGTATAGTTAGAATTGAGCAAATTCTGAAATTTTCTAATAAATCGTAAATTGTATTGGTCGGTTGGGGGAATAAAACAGGTAGAAAATGCAGGCTCACTAAAAGATGAAACTTATTGAATAATACATGCAATTTATTAATTAAAATTTAAAACAGATTGTGTATTTTTGAAGATTATTATCTTAACACTATTGAATTAAAACTGCTCAAACCCCGGATTGCCTTAAACAAAGCCTTTCTGAAAGTCAAGCCTAACCGCCCTGAAATAGAATTGTTTAAAAAGAACCTGATCAGCCTGATAGACAATATTGATGAGTTTGAGTCGGAGGAATACAAAGTCAAAAATGTCTGAACCGCTGATTCAAAATGATTATTTTTATTTATATGATTAAGAATATAATAATAGATAGTACCTCTTCTTAGTCCTAGTATAGGAGACGAAAGTAACTTTAGTTCGAGTTTGAGCGAAGCATAACCAAGACTGGAAACAAAATAAGTTTTTAACTTCAATTGAACCCAGTTATAAATGGCACATATGACTTGTCGGTACTGCACTGATTTTGATCACACTTGTCACGATTCTTCTTCGGGAAAATGTGCTTCGCTCAAACGCGCTATCCACCGATTGCAATTTTACAAACCTGGACGAAACTAGGATAAGATTATTTAGGGATTTAGAAAACTGTTTTCAACCTTTTTTTAATTGTGGCATATCCGCCATAAATAAAATCAAGCTTGATTGAATAATTAAAAACGCATGATGGAAAAAACAAAAACAACATTCATGTTATGAAAATAAAAAAAAACAGATTATATAAATGGATCATTATTGCAAGCATGATGTGCTTGAATGTGCTAATTGTTATAGCACAAACCCATACTGAATTTATTGATAAGGTAATGAATTATCAGGACTCTGTAAAGTTAGAAAAAGGAATAACCTATAATTGTATTGATACAACCACCTTCCATTTAAATCAATATATGAAGATGTTCACAAAGCTTAGATTAGATGACAAACTTGAATATGCTTATGAATGTCTTAATAACAATATAGAAGTACGGCTTTATATTTACGTAAAACCTTATTCATTTAATCTCGACAACTATCTGGACCAGGAAGCTGTAAAAGCATTGAGGAATTCAGTCACGACAAGAATAATTAAGGCAGAAAGACCCCGTATCATTCATCCAAAACCTTTTCAATTCCTGAATGATTCAGCTTTCAGGGAGCCGGAAAAAGAAACAATTGTGTATGACAAAGAAGAATATAGTAATTTCAAACGACATAAACTTTTAAAATTTCTGAATGATTCAGTCAACAGAGCTTGTAGCAATGTAATACCTGAAAATTCGGAAGAGGGTTATTTGCAATATCTGTTTTTTGATAAAACGGGAGAACAGTTTACGCAAAAGTGGTCTACTAATTATACTGAAAAATGGATTATTCATTCAAAGAAAGACATAACCCGGATTATAAAAGAGTATTCAACAACTAAGTCATTCGATACCAATAAAAAGGAACTAAAGAAACTGCTGAAACTTGACCCGACTCCGCTTGTCAAATCAGACTCAACCAGCTTTACGATTACATGGATTGAAATTGAAACATACAATGGTATATACGAACGCACATACAAAATAAGTCGTACAATACCTCACAGGATCGTTTTAACTAAGGAGAAAGAATTAGTTTCAATTACTCAAAACTTTGTTTATTAAACAGCTTTGTTTATTTGTTTAATGGATTCAGGATAAACGGAAAAGAAAAACTTTGATAAATTAAAATTTCAATATTCCACAACTAACAAAATAAATTGAATATTGTTATAGAAGTTCAGAAGGACATACAGAAAATAAAATAGAAACAGATTTTTTAAATAAGTAAAACTTATCTATCTTTGCATGTAAGAAAGGAGCTCAACCCTATGACACAAATTATTTTACAAGTAGATAATGCATCTATTATACCGGCATTGGAAAAATCGTTGAAATTATTGAAAGGAGTAAAAGTAAAATCAATTACGAATTTGCCTAATCCGATAACAGTTAAAGCCATAAAGAATGCCAAAGACGGGAAAGTAACCCGCAGTAAAAATAGCAAAGATATGTTTACTTCACTCAATAAGTAAACAAAATGTACAGCATTGCTTTTACCATGCTTTCAAGAAAGATTATAAAAGATGTTCCAGGCGCAATTATAATCTTCAAATCCTTCAACATGCTGTTGAGATGTTAGAATTGACCGGAACCCTTACTCCAAATTTTAAACCACATAAACTATCAGGAGATTATAATGATTGTTGGGAATGCCATTTATTACCCGACTGGATAATTATCTGGATACAGGACGATATTCAGAAAGAACTCACCTTTATACGTACAGGTTCTCATTCAGATTTATTTTAAATTTAAAGGAAAAGATGTAAACTGACTTTATTTTAAAATTTACGATTTGAATTTCCCGACAAAAATCGTTACAAGTGTGCTATCCCGTTACTTTTTTTGATCAGATCCTATCAATACAAAATAATATAAAACATAATGAACCAAGATATAGAAAAAGTAATCAGAATGCGTACATCAATACGAACCTACTCGGATATTGATATTGAACCGGAAACAAAGCAACTCATCATCGATTTTATGCATTCCAATTCATTGGGATTATTTGGTAATAAGATTGATTTTTACTGGATTGATGGCAGTTCTGATGAATTCAAGGATGTAAAGCTCGGAACGTATGGTATCGTTTCAGGAACTAAAAATTTTATTACCGGTAAAGTCCTGAATACGGAGAAAAACTTTGAAGATTTCGGGTATTGTTTGGAAAAAATTGTTTTGTTTTGCGCACAACTGAATATCGGGACCTGTTGGATGGGTGGTACATACAAAAAAACTGCGTTTGCTACCGCCATAGGTTTACAGGACGACGAATTTATCCCGGCAGTGACCCCCGTAGGTTATTTCGGAACAAAAAAAACGACGATTGACAAGATGTTCAGACATTTTGCCGGTTCAGATAAACGCAAGCCGTTTGACGAATTGTTTTTTTCTGAATCCTTTTCACAGCATCTCAACGAAAAAGAAATGGAAACCTATGGACATTTCCTTGAAATGGTGCGTCTGGCACCCTCTGCTTCCAATAAACAGCCATGGAGAGTGGTTGTGAGTGATAAAGTGCTGCATTTTTTTCTGAAACGTTCGCCGAATTATGCTAAAAACATGATGCATTCAGATTTGCAACGGGTAGACATGGGAATTGCCATTTCGCATTTTGATCTGATAGTAAATGAAAAAAATATACCGCACCGTTGGATTGTCAGTAAACCGGAATTTGATTTGGATGAGTTGACAGAATATACAGCAAGCTGTGAGATACTTTAACAGGAGCTTCTTAATCTTTTTAGATTAAAATTAATTATGAGTATCGGGTATTGTACCTAAAATTAGCTTTTTTGTCTTTTTGTAATGATTAGATCATTTGATCTTCATTTAAATAGACATTTTATCGATACTTACTCCGTAGGAGTATTCTTTGCATAACCCCCAGTTCCGCAGGCTCAACTGGGGGTTATTCAAAGGGAACACCTACGGTGTAATTTGTTAGTTCATATTTGATTGTAACTGCGAATACAGTAAATTTTAAAATTATTGAAAGTTAGGTGTAGAACCCGATACTCATTTAATTTATTCTTTATCCTGCATGAATGTTGTGGAATTGTAAGACGGGATATTGAAATAAATTATTTTGAGTATTCATGTAATTTTTTTCGGCCGGGTAGAATCTTAAAACCGTATGCCCCTTTTTTGTATCCGTATTCACTTTTTGGTCAAAATAGTACCTGAATTAACTCCAAATTATTACTTTTGCATACGTATTCAGATTTTAAACCAAAATTTGACTAGATCAGTCCACTTTACAGCTTTCAGGGCTGTTTTTTAATGGTAAAAATTATCAATTCCCAAAATCAAAATTAGTTATATGAAAAGAATTCTCTCATTACTTTCAATTGTAATCTGCCTGACGGCTATCAATGCGTCAGCTCAAAAGAAGGCCTTTACCATTGAAGATTTGTATAAAATCCAATCTGTAGGTGAGCCTGTGGTTTCGCCGGATGGAAAGCATATAGCCTATACAGTTTCAAAATCCGTTCTTGCGAAAGGAAAATCCATGACAGATATTTATGTTATGGATGCTGATGGAAAAAACAGTGTCACGATTACTGATAATGGTAAAGGGAATGAAAGCCCTATCTGGACGACCGATAGCAAAAGTATTTATTTCGTATCAGACGTTACGAAGACACCACAGGTTTATCTTTATACTTTTGGTAATAAAAAATCAATTCAAATTACCGATTTTTCAATGGGTGCAGCCGACCCTGTTCTTTCGCCCGACAATAAACTGATTGCTTTTTCAGCAGAGGTTTATCCGGAATGTGGTGCCGACAGCAAACAGAATGCAGAAACCGATTCGATGGCATCGAAAGGACCGGTTCAGGCCTATGTTGCCGATCATTTGCTGTTCCGTCACTGGACCGAATATGCGGCAGGAAAATGTTCGCACATACTCATTTTCAATACTGAAACAAAAACATATACCGATGTAACTCCGGGTGAATTTGTGTCCCCGGTATTTATGCTTGGCGGTGGAGTAGGTTTTAATTTCTCGCCCGACAGCAAAGAACTTTGTTATGTCTCCAATCATTCCGATCATCCTGAAGCATCAACAAATGCCGATCTTTTTCTTGTTCCTGTTACCGGCGGTGAAGCCGTTAATATTACCAAAGAGAACCTTGCATGGGACGGTTCGCCCGTATATTCTCCTGACGGGAAATATATTGCTTATCGCAAACAACTTATTCCGGGTTATGAATCGGACAAATTCAATATTGCTTTGTATAACAGGCAAAACCATGAGTCAACAATACTGACGGAAAAATTTGATAACTGGATTGATGATATTAAATGGAATGCAGATTCACGATCAATTTATTTTACCGGTGAAGTGACAGGAAATCAACCTCTTTTCACTATAGATATTTCCACAAAAGCAATTAAGCCTGTCAGCGGTGAAAAAGCAATTTTCAGTTTTGATACCGACAAAAAAGGGTATTTGTATTACACTTCCAGTTCGGTTGGCAAACCAACTGAAATGTATAGGATGAAATTGTCGGACAAAAAAATCTCTCAACTGACAAGTCTCAATCTGGAACTTGAAAATACAGTTGATATCCTTCCGGCTGATACAATGTGGGTTGCAGGAGCAGATGGGATAAAAGTAGAAGTTTTTATTGTCAAACCACACAATTTTGATCCGGATAAAAAATATCCGCTTATCCTGAATGTCCATGGCGGTCCGCAAGGCCAGTGGATGAATTCATTTCGTGGTGACTGGCAGGTTTATCCCGGTGCCGGTTATGTGCTGGCCTTTCCAAATCCGCATGGCTCTACAGGTTACGGACAGGAATATACACGTGAGATTTCGGGCGACTGGGGGGGAAAACCATTCGACGACCTGATGAAAGTGACAGATGCCCTGTCGAAACTTTCGTATGTCGATTCAACCCGGATGGGTGCCATGGGCTGGTCGTACGGCGGATATATGATGAACTGGTTCCAGGCTAAAACAACACGCTTCAAATGTCTGGCTTCGATGATGGGACTTTATGATCTACGTTCGATGTGGGGTGCCACTGAAGAACTCTGGTTTCCGAATTTCGATTTACAGGGCCAACCCTGGAACTCTGATTTATACAAGAAATTTTCTCCTTCGGAATATGTGAAAAATTTTGCCACTCCGGCTTTGATTATTACAGGACAACTTGACTATCGTGTTTCCTACACTCAAAGTCTACAGTATTTTTCAACTTTACAGACACTCGGAATTCCATCCCGTCTGATCATTCTGAAAAATGACGGACACTGGCCGAGTAATGTAAAATCAATGCCTTTGTATTACGATGCCCATCTCGATTGGTTCCACAAATACCTTGGAGGTGACCCCGCACCATATGATGTTGATAAAATGGTAAAAAATCAGGCTTTTAAGACTGAATAAAAGGAATTTGAGAAAAATGAAATGGCTAAGATCTGAAGTTGATCTTAGCCATTTTTTTTTCTGATTAAGTAGTTCTACTTTACTATAATAAAAACAACAATAGAAAACAATAGAAAACAATAGAAAACAATAGAAAACAATAGAAAACAATAGAAAACAATAGAAAACAATAGAAAACAAAATACTTAACCATCCCGATGGCTATCGGGATCACAATAGAACACAATAGAAAGACACAAAAACAAAATAAAAAAGAACACAATAGTTAAATACCTGGCGGTATTTAAAGAATTTAAAACCCAACAAGATGATTAAATGCAATCTATCTATTAAACGAAATAACTATTGTGGTTAATTTTTTAATCTGGTAAAGTAGAAGTAGTAAATACTTTTATACTACGACTGGTTTTTATCTTGGGAATAACTAATTGGAAATATTTAAAATTATGAAAAGTAAAATCATTGATTTATAAAATAATGTCATTATATTTGGGCAAAAATTAATTAATAACAAAAGAAGCTTTAATAAATATGTGCAAGTTAAATAATTGCATGTGAAAAAATTTAAAAACTCTTTTTTTTTAACAGTATAATATTCATTATTGGCAATGTGGATTTGTAAAACAATTGGAGATATGTTCAATCCTTATATGAATTCAGAAAAAGAGCTTCGGATTATTGAATATAAATGCCGTTTTAAAATTGACAAACAACACCCAAAATGACAAAAACAACACTATTCCTCCTGACATTTCTTCTGATGGGATTTTACGCATTCGGACAGAAAGCTCAGGAAATCATAACTCCAACGTTTAACGACAAGTATTCGGAATTTGTCAGGCAACTTGAAGCCGGAAAAACCGATATTGATTACAGGAAATTCAGGGAAAGTTTTATCGAAAGCAAACAATTCCTGATTGCGTCGCATAAATCGACTGAGTTAAGAACTCTGGAAAAAGAAATGTATGTTCAAATGCATAATTCAAATTATCAGGAAATCATCAGTATCACAAAAGCCATGTTGAGCATTGACTACACAAATATGTTAGCTCATAAAATTCTGCGACAGACCTACAAAATTGTGGGCGACACTTTAAATGCGAAAAAATATAAAACAATAGAATTAGGACTTCTCTTTTCAATAAAAGATAGCGGTGATGGAAAAACCTGTGAAACAGCCTGGCATGTAATTCAGATAAGCGAGGAATATTTCATTTTACAAATGCAGGGAGACAAATTACTGGAACAAAGTATTGACAACTCAGGCGGACTTTGTGATAAAATGGACGTTGAGACTGAAGAAGGAAATAAAGATACGTACTACTTTGAAACCAGTAAAGTATTTGAAGGATATAATAAGTTGGGAATGAAATAATAAAAGTTCTACAAGCTGGATTCGGCTCTACATGAAGTATCGGTTATATTACATGCTTATTTCTACTTTACTAAAATAAAACAATAAAAAAAATGCTAATGGAGCTTGCGACATCCCGTTTTTTCGGGACCACAAAAGGACATAAAAAAGAAAGAAAATTCAAAGACAGAACCACAATAGACACAAGGACACAAGGACACCAGGACACAAAAAACAACAAAGAAAAGAACACAATAGGAAAATACCTATGGTATTTTAAGAATAAAAATCCAACAAGATAATTAAATGCAATCAGTATTGTGAACTATTGTGGTTAATTTTTTAATCTGGTAAAGTAGAATTACACAGAAACTTTTAGTAAGAGTTAAGATGAGTAATTGTAATAAAATGTCTCATTTTATTATATAGGTCAAACTATTCTTTTAGTACTTAACTTTAAAAAATTAAAATCATGAAAAAACTATCCGGTATTATCCTGTTTTCCATTTTGACATTCAGCTTAGTTGCCCGGGAATTTGAAGTGCCTAAAAATTGCGTAATGACCAAAGATGAAGACTTTGCAAAATATGAAGTTGATGTCCTGAAAGGAATTGACTGGTTGTTAAACACACCTCTGGATACCCGGCCTGAAAAGCGTAAAGAAGTAAATGGATTTTTTATGAAATGGCTTACAGGAACACCAACCCTTTCGATTGAGATAAAACCTGAAATTGTAAATTTTATGAAACCAAACAGTGAATTGGTCATGATTTTTATGTGTGGATGGACTAAATACGCAATTGAAAGCAAGGACTCCAAAAATAAAACTATGGGGAATCAAAAAGGGATTGAAGCTGTCATTGATTTTTATATAAAGAACAAAGGGTCTTTGAAAAACGATGCGAATGTTGAGAAGTATATTAAAATGAAAGCCAATGGGAAACTGGAAGAGTATATTTCTAAAAACTCATAAATCAAAACTTAATCTGAATTCAGTTTACAGTTGGGAATATCTTTAGAATAAGCATCTTTTAATCATTTTAATGCAATATAAATTGGAAAGAATTATCAGTTCTATCAAAATACACGCAGAAGGTTTATCTAAACGAGAGGGATCATCTGTTTTGTCCGGGGTTCGGGAAAAAGAATTCTGCCTGAAAGGGTAACTGTTTTAATGAATGAAAGAATCTAGTTACAGTAAAAGCAACACTCTAGCCTTTCAGTTTGGTTTGTGATCTGCTTTTTACAAAACAATAATAAATCCAGAAACCGGATATCAAAAGATAAATGGATTACGTTATTTTAAAATGAAAAAATCAATCCAATGAAAAGCACCATCAAGACTATCGGACTCATCCTCCTTTTAATAGCAGGCCAAATTGCTTATGGACAGACCAACAAAGCGAAAGCACTTGAAATAGGGAATCAGGCTATTAAGCTCGAGGATGATGGCGAATACGAAAAGGCTATCAAACTTTTTGAGACTGCACAAAGAATTGATCCTGATAAAGTCGATTACCCTTATGAAATTGCGTATTGCTATTTTCAACTTAAAGAATATGAAAAAGTAATTAACATAGCAGAAAAACTTACAGATTACAAAGATGCAGAGGACGTAGTTTATGAATTACTTGGAAACGCGTATGATAATCTTGGGAAAGCAGACAAAGCTATTGATATTTATGAGTCAGGATTGAAAAAATTTCCTAAATCAGGCAGATTATATCTGGAAATGGGAGTAATGCAGATGGGTAAGAAAAATAACATCAAAGAACTTGCCTTTTATGAAAAGGGAATTGAAGTCGCTCCAAAGTTTCCTTCAAATTATTACCGTGCAGCAAAAATATACTGTAGTTCAACAGAAAAAGTATGGGGAATGATCTATGGGGAAATCTTTATGAACCTGGAAAGAAACAGTAAAAGAACAGTTGAAATCAGCAAACTGCTATTTAATACCTATAAAAATGGGATTAAGTTTACCGGAGAGAATTCAGTTTCAGTTAGTTTCAGTAAGAATTCAATCCTATCTGCCAATGATCTGAAAGAACAGGGGAAAATAAAACTGCCTTTCGGTGTTGGCGTTTACGAACCGACAATTATTATTTCTTTGCTTTCACAAAAGTCGATTGACATCAATTCACTGGATACTATCAGAAGCAACTTCGTGAACAATTATTTTACAAAAGGATATGATAAAACTTATCCGAATCTTTTATTCTCGTATCAAAAAAAAGTAAAAGAAGCAGGATACATTGAAGCGTACAATCATTGGATTTTAATGAAAGGTGACGAAGATGGTTTTGATAAATGGCTGTCAACCAACAAAGATAAATGGGAAAGTTTTACGAAGTGGTTTCGTGAAAACGGACTTAAAATAAACGACAATAACAAATTTTATAAAGGGCAATATTAATCCTGATTTATGCATAATCTTAATCGGTAATCTGATTAAATGACTTTTTCTTTTCATTTCAACTTAGTTTCCGGATGATGTTGTACATAAACCCCAAAAGGAAGATTGTGCAGATAATACATTGTCTGATTATCCGCAAAAGTTACTAAAGTTTTAAATAAATAAACATGATGCTTTAGTTAGGAAGGAATTCTCATAATATAAATTAGTACACATAGAGAATAATCATTTTTTAAGTTCAAATACAATACTTTTTTCTATCTAATAATTCCGAAGGAATTGAATGTGATTAATATGTATGAAATGCATGGACGTTGATTAATGAAAATCATCAACCACGAAGTTCTGAATAGCTAAATCAATTATTTCTCAACATATTCAATCCCATTATTCTTTATTAATCATTTCACTTATGCAATGTTTATATCTTGTTATTCAACCCCTATCGGGGTTATATTAATGTAGATATCATTTTTCCATGCATTGCATACATGGCTAATCATATTTAAATCCTTCGGATTTTGTTTGAAAGATTTATATAAGGATTCAATGCGGATAATCGTAATATATTAATATAATGAGCTGAAAGAATATATCAACTGTTATTATATTCGTTTTTTTTAATATAAACAGATTTAAACAGTATAATAAGTAATTGGAACAATTAAATGCACCCATCCTCTATTCTTTAATAAATAGGATATTATATTCTTTCTAGTACTTATTTAGGCTACATTGAATGGAAATCCTTAACCAGATTAATCAAGTTCACTATATTAACAGATATATATTTATTTATTCAACAAAATACATTTTAATTTGTTTATAGATTTATAAGTCCATTTTTATCTATTTTTGTACTTATAAAATGAATTTCCATTGTAAATAGATTAACATTAAGTTTCTTTTTCTTAATTGTATGTTCTACACTAACTTTTAAGCCTATGAAATTCACAAAATCTTCTACTCCCTCGTATATTCCAGCTGTTTTTTGATATAAAACCTAATCGTGCATACGGTTATGTTACAAAAAAGCTTTTATTGACTAGCCGACTTACGTTATGATCATTTTTTATTTTTGCGGTCAGTGAAGTGGATATATAGTTGAAAAGCTATGTATGAGCCAAAAAAATCTGAAAGGATTTCTACCTCAACAGACAGTTTTAATCTGTCAATCATGTCTTTTATTCATACGTTTTATTTAGTTCGTCAATCCCGAAATTAAATGAAATCAAATGCCTGTTTCAGAATAAACCCACTAAACATGAAAACATTCTTATTTAAAATTACGAAGAGGATAGCAATATACTCTTCGCTTACCATTTTGATGGTTACTTCATCGTATTCACAAACGATGCTATCAGGTACTATTTCAAAGGATTCAGTATTAAGTTTAGCTAAAAGTCCATATTTGATTTCCTCTTCTTTACTTGTAAACCACGGGGTTACACTAAGTATTGAATCGGGTGTGACAGTTAAATTTGAAAATTCTTCGTCACTTTATATTGATGGCACTCTGAACGCAACCAATGTTATATTTACATCCAACAATCCAACTCCTCAACCCGGAAGCTGGGGACAAATTCAAACAGGAGATTACTCCAACAGTGGCACTACGAATCTGACCAATTGCCAGATAAATTTTGCCCAGCAGGTTATTATTCAATATGGAACTGCAACATTGATTAATACCACCGTGGCAAACACAAATTCCAATGCCATTTATGTTTCTAATAACGGAATTTTAAATATGACGGGAGGTTCTGTCAGTACAACGGATGCCAATTCACTGAATTATTATGACGGGATATACATGCAAACCAATTCGAAAGCTACCCTCTCGGGAATAATTATACAGAATTACAATAACGGGATTAGCATGAATACGAACTCAAATGTAAGTATTTCAAACATGAACATCAATTCGTGTAACTATCCGCTATCGTATAATGATGTGGCCAGTTTGAACGTGAGTGGTACCAATAGTTTTACTTCGAACAATTATGTTGCGGTAAGAATTTATTTTTATTCCCTGAATACAGCTATGACCTTACCGGTAATCAATATACCCTATCTTTTTTCCTCGTTTGATGTTCAGGCTGCAGGAGTTATGACAATTGGTTCGAATAACATCCTGAAAGTGCAGAATGCTTTTAATGTTGAAGGCACTCTCATTGCAAATGCTGCTAAAGGCAAAAATATATATTTTACTTCATATAAAGATGATAACCAGGGAGGAGATACAAATAAAGACGGTACAACGACAGCTCCCAATTCGCAGGACTGGTCGGGGATTTACTTTAATAATGCCAATTCAAACAGTTTGATGAGACGATGCGTGGTTCGTTACGCGGGTTATAACAACAAAGGTGGTATTTGTACTTTTAATTCCAGCCCAATCATTGATTCATGTTCTATTTCGAATAATTATATAGGTATCTACATGCAGGGTGTATCAAATCCGGTAGTGACCAACAACACGATTGGGTCAAGTGAAATGACGCCACTGGCAATGTCCTTTGAGGCAAATCCGGTTATGAATAATAATACCATGTCGTTTTCTGATAATGCATACGATGCCATTGGCATTATTGGTGGTTCCATGACAGCTAATGCTGTTTTGAAAATCAGGTCGGTGACAACAGTTCCGAATATGACTTATTTGCTATTGGATGAAATTACCGTACCAAGCGGTATGACATTGACCATTAAGAAAGGGATTACCATTAAATCATTTGTTTCCGGGAATACTCCGAGGATTATAGTAAATGGAACATTGATTGCAAATGCTTCATCGGATAGTATTATCAATTTTACTTCAGCAAGGGATGACAGTTATGGCAATCCGGCTGATACGAACAAAGATGGTACTATCACTTCACCGGTCGTAGGCGATTGGTACGGCATTATCTTTAATACAGGGAGCAGCGGGACGATGAATTATTGCCGGATAAAATATGCTGCCATAAACTACTTTCCTTTTGCCACATGCAATGCCACAGAATATATAAATAATACGGCTGTCGGAATAATTGATGCCAGCCCGACTATATCAAACTGTGAGTTTAAGGATCTGAATTATGCTGTTTCATGCTATCGTTCGGCTAGTCCGACTCTCATAAACAACAGTATGGTAAATATTCTTTACACCCCTATCAATATCTCGGGCCCATCCAATCCGGTGATCTCAGGGATTACTTTTACGAATGTGCGTTGGCAGGCCATTGGATTGCTGGGTGGTAATGTTTGTTTAAACGGAACTATCAAGAAACGTGATATGGCAGGGTTTACCAATATTACGTATGTTTTACTGTCCGACATGACCATCAATTCCGGAAGCTATGTCAATGTTGATCCGGGAGTTGTCATTAAAGTTAATAACTTAAACTATAACAATGGCAGTAGTATATTCGTCGATGGAGGTTTTAAAACAAATGGAACGGTGGGACAACCGGTTATATTTTCTTCTATCAAAGACGATAATGTGGGAAATCCGGGTGATTCGAACGGGGATGGAAATGCTTCAACACCGGCTTCAGGCGATTGGGGATCCATAAAATATCGGGCAAGTAGTGATGATGCATATTGCAAGCTGAATTTTACGAATGTAAAATATGCAGGTAACAGGAATGAAGGAGGGGTTACTTTTGAAAATGCAGGCGGTCAACTTAAAAACGGACTGATTACAAATACTTCTAATTACGGGGTTTATTGTAACGGCAATTCAACTCCGGTTATTGACAGTTTGGTTATTCAAAATTGCAACCTTGACCCGATTGCTATTTCCCTGACTTCAAATCCTGCTTTCTCCAATATTACATTTACCTCTAATTTCAGTCAGGCAATAAGAATCATTGAAGGAACCCTTTCATCGAATGCCATCCTGTATCCCAGAAATCTGGCCGGTATTACAAATATAGCTTATGTAATTGATCAACTCACCATTTCGAGTAATGCCAGACTCACTATACTTCCGGGAGTAGTTGTAAAATTCAGGGATGACAATTATCAGGGTACCTATTTAAAAGTGAATGGGAACCTGATAGCTAACGGAACTCCTACAAATAAGATCTATTTTACATCATTCAAAGATGACTCCAAAGGGGGAGATTCCAATAACAATGGCAATACTGATTCACCACAGATGGGAGATTGGGGGCAGGGCTATAACTATTATGGTTTATGGTCTGAAACCCCGGGAGGTATTATGATTGAAAATAATTCAATGGTGGCTGATACGGTTAATTCATTGCAATATTGCGAAATTTCATACGCCGGAACGGGTCTACGGGTAGAGAATGCACATGCTACGATTGCCAATACAACTATTCAGTTGTGCAATTATTTCGGAGCTGCAGTGGTAGGTTCAGCAAATCCCGTATTTACCAATTGCCAGTTCTATAATATAAATTATTCTCCTGTAGAATTAAGTATGTTTTCAAATCCGGTATTTACGAATTGCTCGGCACTCAATGTAGGGTATATGGCATTGGGTATTATTCCTGAGACCTATTCCACATCGGCTACCGTTCCTATTCGTAATTTTGGAGGATATACAAATATCAGTTATTTAATCGAAGGTGATTGCACGATAAACTCAGGTACGACCATTACAATTCCGTCCGGAGTAGTTTTCAAATCAACCGGAAATATTGTTACTGAGACCAATAATCACTATTATTATAATTCATATAATATAACTAAGGGTTTTATCGTCAACGGTGGATTAAATATTCTGGGAACAGCTTCCAGTCCCGTTGTCTTCACCAATGCACAGGATGATACCTATGGGAACCCTAAGGATATGAATCAGAACGGATCGGCTACCTTGCCCCCTGATGGTTTATATAATACATGGACCGGTAACTGGATTACTTTTAATGATGTAAGTGATGATGCAAGTTCTGTTAATCACGCCATTCTTAAATACGGGAATGCTGGAATAACTACACTCAGTGCCTCACCGATAATAAAAAATACTCGATTTGAGAATTTATATTGCGGTGTAGATATGAATGGGGTTTCGGCTCCTAGAATTGACAGTTGTATTTTCAATAACCTGCAATATACACCGATTCAGATTTCATTGGTGTCGTATCCTGTGTCAACAGTAGGAAATGTTATTTCAGGATCAACCTATAAGGTTATTCAGGTGAGGGATGAGACTTTGACTCAGGACGTAACTTTACCAAAACGTAATTTCGGAGGTAAAAATAATATCCCTTATTTCTTTCATAATTACCAGATTGGAACAAGTGCTTCTTTAACTATTTTACCCGGAGTGATTTGTAAATTTCTAAAGCAAAATTATTATGATAATTCAGGGTTGGGAGTATCGAAGGGTTTGACTGCTTTAGGCGGTTCAACACCCGACAGCACCATCGTTTTTACCAGCATTAAAGATGATTTCTATGGTGGTGACAGTAACTCTGATAGCACAGCTACTGCACCTGCCATTAACGACTGGTCATCGATTAATTTTGCCGATCAATCGCTTGATCCTTTATGCAAGATGAAAAATTGTGTCATCCGTTATGCAGATGCCGGAGTTTATACGACAAGTGCAAGTCCGTCGATTATAAATTGTAATTTTAACAACAATAATTATGGCGTAAAAGCAACAGGAGCATCCAACCCTTCGTTTGTAAATTGTGATTTTAGTGAAAATGCTAGCTATGCTATCGACAATGTGGATAAGTCGTTTTTGATTAGTGCTGCAAATTGCTGGTGGGGAAGCAATGCAGGCCCGATTCTATCGGATGCAAGTCCTACGGTGACTGCCGATCAGCAATATGTTACGAGTTGGGTGGATTATAATCCCTGGAAGACAACCGGCTCTGTTGAACCGCTTACCGGAGATGTGAGCCTCAATGGACTGGTTCAGGCCTATGATGCTTCGTTGGTGTTAAAATATGCTGTCGGCAATATCACACTTACTAATACTCAAAAACAGGTGGCAGACGTAAGTGGAAACGGAGGTATTACTGCTTTTGATGCATCACTTATTTTACAGTATGTTGTTGGAATGAATGCAACTTTCCCAATCAATAAAGTGAAGAAACAGGCGGTTGAGCTGGCGAATGTTGGATTAACTGTTGGAAGTGCCGGTGTGGACGGTCAAAATGAATTTACTGTTCCAATCAGTATTGCCAATATGAACGGAATGACCGGTGCTGACATAAAGCTGAGGTTTAATCCCAACTATTTGCAGGCAGTTGAAGTTGGAAATCTGTTGCCTTCCTCAAGCATGGAATTCAATATTGACAATGTAAACGGAATTATCAGCATTGCATTAGCCCGTTCGTATTCGTTAAGCGGCAGCGAAACACTGATAAACCTGAAATTTAAGTCCATAGCACAGGAATCAATCGTCACATCTGTCATTGTGGATCAATTCCTGGCTAACGAACAGGATTTCACCAATGATGCAGTACCCGGTTCTGTATCGATCATAAATAGTATCTCAGGTTTATCTCCTGTTTTAAAAGATATGACACAGGGAATGGGACCTGTTTATCCGAATCCGTTTGTTGATGAAGCCAGCCTGGTTTATAAGCTCGACGACTCTTCTAAATGGGTAGATTTAGAAATCTTCAATTTGTTAGGTCAAAAAGTTGCGAATCTAATGAACACGACACAAGGGAAAGGCATCTATACGATTCAACTTAACAACAAAGGATTTTCTCTTGAACCGGGAATATATGTCCTTCGAATGCAAACAGCAAATTACATGCAATCACAGCAATTTCAGGTTCGTAAATAAATAAAACCATGAAAAGGATAAGCGTACTAATTTTATTCCTTTTGCCTTTGATATTGACAAAAGGTTGGGTACAGGCTCAATCAGTCGGATTGCGAATTGCGGACACTACATCTGTTCAGGGTGCTGTTTTGGACATACCTGTCTATGTCGACAGCACATTGACAGGAAATAAAGTCTTTTCGTATTCCGTTCAGTTAAGTTACGACCCCTATTATATGCAACCTGAATCGGTGATCATTTCCGGAACAATTGGTGCGGCATTTGGTATGCCGGTACTGAATATGTCAGTACCGGGTTTAATGACTTTTGCGGCAGCAGGAACAGTGCCTTTAACAGGAAAAGGGAAACTGATAGTAACAAGATGGAAGCTAATTCATTCCGGTTGGACAACTCTTGGATTTACTGATTTGAAACACAACTATCTGAATGAAGGGTTGCCGGTACTGATGTTGATAAACGGAAATATTTCCATTCAACAGGCTCCTGTTATTACCATTTATCCTGATAATATGATCATTGCAAAAGGAGATAATTTGCAGTTTAATGTGTATGGAGGCACAGGTCCTTATATATGGTCGGTAACAAATACCGGTATTTCCGGTATTGATCAGAACGGCCTTTTGACGGCAATATCAGCAGGTATGGATAAAGTAGTAGCAGTTGATGCTAATGGTGTCAGGGATACTACCCGGAATATCGAAATCAGGGCTTTAAAGTTGAGCATACCGCAAAATCTGACACAATGGGAAGGTTCGACTATTGATATTCCTGTACTTACTACCGATATGAGCGGGTTGAATATTTCATCAGGGAGTTTTCAACTCGGATTTGATCCGACTGTGCTTTCTCCGGTGTCTGTAGTTCAGACCGGTAGTTTATTGGAATCGTATCAGGTGTTTATGAAGACGGCCCAACAAACTGTCAGTATTTCGTTTGCAGGCTCTGCAACTCTTGCAGGGAGCGGCACACTGGTATATGTCCGTTTTAATGTTTTATCAACTCCGAATGGAAATTCGGATTTAACGATAGAGAATGCTTTAATGAACGAAAATTTGTTGACTGCATATTCCAACGGATATTTTACAAAAAAGAATTTTAATACAATCAATATTTATCCTTCTTCAGGAAACCTGATCATTGGAGAATCAATAAACTTAAGTCTTTATGGACAGGCAATTCCACCCTGGAAATGGAGTGTAAGCGATCCGGCAGTTGCAGGAATTAATCAGTCAGGAATCCTCACAGGATTGAAACAAGGAAAAGTAATTGTCAGTATTCTTGATTCTGTAGGAGCCCCTGCTCATTCTGATTATTTTAATATATATGATACCCGGGTCGCTATTCCTGACACATCGATTTGTCATTTTGACAAGCTAATGTATTATCCCGTAAACCTTGAAGTATTGCCTCATGATTCTGTTTTCTCGTTGGAAGGACAACTCTCTTATGATGCATCTCAATTAAGTTTTACAGGGATAGAAACGAATGGAACATCTACTCAGAACTGGACTTCTGCAGTTAATGAAAATGGTGGAATGATTCATATTGCATCTTCAGGAAGCAGGGCATTGCAAAAATCCGGAATCCTTTTGAAACTAAAGTTTTCACCAAAAGCAGGATTTGGTTCAGGTTCGTGGGCAGGAATCAATATTGTGAATTTTACTTTCAACGAAGGTTCACCGAATGCTTTGCTACAGCAAAATGGATATATTAACGGAATTACGGGGATTACAGGATCTGTTGAAATTAATGTCAGTAACGCTAATGCTATTGGTAATGTTATTTGTCAGGGCGATACCGTTCATTTTATAAGTTCTGTGCAGTATGGTGGCCAACCGTTTTATCAATGGTTGAAAAACGGGAAACCAATACTGGCAGCAAATGCAGATACTTTAAATATAAGTTCGCCGGCAAATGGTGATAACATCTCTTGTAAAGTTATTTCAAATGACCCATGTATAACAGATAGTGTACTTTATTCGAATGCGATTACACTCATAGTAAATTCAAAACCTCTGACTCCGGCCGGGATGATTGGTCAACTGACAGTGAAGGGCGGTTCGACAGATGTAACTTATTCAGTTCCCGAAATACCTTATGCAAACTTTTATATCTGGTATTTATCTAACGGAGTCACGGGTCAGAGTACTACAAACAGTATTACAGTACAGTTTGATAATTCAATCAGTTCGGCTCTTATCAAAGTTCAGGGTGTAAATGGATGCGGTGCCGGACCGTTGGATTCATTGGCTGTTTCAGTTACACCTTTTACAGGGTTTGGTACATTGGAAGCAGATAAAGCAACAATCTATCCCAATCCGTTTGAAAATGAGTTGCATATTGTTTTAAACAATTCAGTTGGAAACACAACCCTTATTGATGTATATAATGCTATGGGTGAAATGATGAAAGTCGAACAGGTTCAATCAAACCAGGAAACAATTCTGAATTTCAGCGGATATAATGCAGGCATTTATATGATCAGGGTTTCTGCTAATGGAAAAACAAAATCTTATAAACTTGTAAAGAAATAGCTGAAACGCATTTTATGACAAATTGGTTGATTGGTTGAAGAGTTCATCGTTCCGCGTTCCGCGTTCCGTGTTCCGCGTTCCGTGTTTAGGGTTGATGATTCCATATTGGTTGATCCTGTAAACGGGACGTCACTTTGTTCCGGTGGTTATTAATTAATTAATTGGTATAGACGCTTAGGCCGCCCAAATTAAATGATTGATAGTGTTGTCTATAGGGATTAAATTATCTCTTTAAAAGGGACTATACATCAAATACTATAGTTATTGTTGCTTAATGAAATAAAAATGTGCGGTCAAAGCACTTATACTTATTGGTTAATTAGTTGACTTTTGATTGGTTGAATTTGATTAAATGGGATAAGAACTCAGACTACTGGTAAATAGTAAATGGTAAATGAATGAGATTGTAAATGAATGAATTGCTATCATCATTTATAATAAACAATCTGATTATTCGTTTGTTATCAGTTATTTATTAGATTGTTGGGCATGCGCAAGATTATTCACATCGATATGGATGCTTTTTTTGCTTCTGTAGAACAGCGGGATAACCCTGATTACAGGGGCAAACCGTTGGCGGTTGGTTATTCGGGTCCCCGTGGTGTTGTTGCGGCTGCCAGTTATGAAGCAAGGCGGTATGGTGTCCATTCGGCTATGGCATCGGGTACTGCGCTCCGGAAATGCCCGCAACTGATTTTTGTACTGCCCCGGTTTGATGTCTACAAGTCGGTATCCAGACAGATTATGGAGATCTTTCACGAGTATACAGATCTTGTAGAACCCCTTTCATTGGATGAGGCTTTTCTGGATGTAACCGAAAATCTCAAACAGAATCCTTCGGCCACGCAAATAGCACAGGAAATCAGGCAGAAGATAAAGGAAAGGGTAGGGCTTACGGCTTCTGCAGGTGTTTCGTTCAATAAGTTCCTGGCTAAAATAGCCTCCGATTATAAAAAACCAAACGGACTGTTTGTGGTAAAGCCTGAAATGGCAGAACAATTTGTAGAGACCCTTGAAATCGGTCAGTTTTACGGTGTGGGTAAAGTGACAGCCGAACGTATGCATCAATTGGGTATCAGGACAGGTGCCGATTTAAAACAATGGTCGGAACAGGGACTGGTGTCGAATTTTGGCAAGGCCGGTCATATTTACTATCAAAACGCACGTGCCATTGACGAAAGGCCGGTACAATGGCAACGGATTCGAAAATCGGTAAGCTCCGAAAATACTTTCGAAAAGGATCTCAACACCTATGAAGACTTAATCCCTGAACTGGAAAATGTGGCCAGAGACGTTATCCGGCACATCATGAAAAATAATTACAAAGGTCATACGGTCAGTCTGAAAATAAAATATGCCGATTTCAAAATAATTAGCCGCAGTAAAACATTCCCGGCTTTTATCTCCGACTATGAAACCCTTTTTACTGCCGGATCGGAATTGTTGAAGCTAGTAGACCTGTCAACCAGCGTACGGTTGATAGGTATCGGAATCAGAAACAATGAAGAGGAGGTCATTCTGCCTGATGATACTCAGTTGCGCATCAGGTTTAAAGAGGATAAGTAGAAGTTAAATGTCGCCCTCCCTGTCGCCGTCCCACCTGGCCTTTATTGTAGAAAAATTGTGCAACAGTAACTTGTCTTAATAGCAGGATTATTTTGATATAAATGTGGGAGTGCGACTAAAAACACTGACAATAACTTTGGAAGACGAAACAAAAATTACTTATCCTATTTATGAACCGGAACTTAAAACAATGTGCTTATCAGCCCGATACAATGACTAAAAAAAACTGCGAAAACCGGCCTTTTAAAACATATCCTACATTAACGTAATGAATGAAGGGATTGAACTATGAAGCAAACTTTAATATCGTAAGTTATTAAATAATGTCAACATTTTAAACTCATATTTGTTATTATTAGATAGTTGAATAATTCAGTACTTAATACAAAATGAAAGTTGTATATTTGTATTATCAATTAAAACTCACTTTTATGACCCATATAGCAGGAATAACAATAGAAAAAGACAAACAGGGGAATGCAAGGTATGCGCGGATTGACTTGAAAAAATACGGTCATCTTTTAAATCCAATTTTTAAAGAATTGGGTATAGAGGATGATATATCACCTTATGATCCTAAATTTGTTGCAAAAATAAGAAAAAGTGAAAAAGAATTTGCAGAAGGTAAAGGAACAAAGATTGACATTGAAAATTTATGGAAATAGAATTTTCACCTACAGCTTTAAAAGATTTATCTCTAATTAAACGTAGTCATTCGAATGCTTCTAAAAACAGACTTACACGAATTTTGCAAAGCATAGAAGAAAGTCCTTTTTCAGGATTTGCAAATCCTGAAGCATTAAAACATGAATTGTCGGGTAAATGCTCCAGAGAGCTATCTAAGAAAGATAGAGTTATATATTCAATAGAAGGGAACATTATTAAAATTCACTCTTTACTCGGTCATTATGAAAAATAAATTCATCAAATAATGATTTAAAACTTAGATGCTATAATATTTCAGGTTAATAAGTCTAATATAATAAATGCCCGGCTGAATTTCACAAATGAAATTTAGCCGGTTTTGTTTCATTAAATAGTGATGTGTTGCTTATTTCTCCAATACAGGTAAATCATATTCACAAATCAACAATTTTTAACCGCTATACGTATAGCAAATGTGAAAAAAGATAGTACTTTTGTATGATTTTTCCCGAAAACTGCTTTCAGTAAAACCAGCTTACAAAAATGAATAAAACAGTTCTTACCAAATTTGCACCGCACATTGCTGCTTTCCTGTTATTTGTCTGTATTTCTTTTGTGTATTTTTCTCCTGTTTTGGAAGGAAAACAATTTCTCGGACAGGATACCGAACATTGGATGTCAATGGCCAAAGAAACCATTGATTACAATAATACGCATAACGATGTCACTTTATGGACGAACTCCATGTTTGGAGGAATGCCTACCTATCAGATTTCGATGAACCAGCCCTACAACCTGATCAAATATGTGGAAGATATGATTCATATTTTCCCGAATACGGTCTACAATCTTATCTTGTACCTGATCGGGTTTTATATCCTGTTACTCGCTTTCAAGGTAAATCCCTGGCTTTCGATAGTGGGATCACTGGCATTCTCGTTTGCTTCTTTTAATTTTATCATCATACTGGCAGGGCATAATTCACAGGCTATCACCATCGCTTATATGGCACCCCTTATCGGAAGTGTATTCCTGGCATTCAGGCGCGAACGGATATTGGGGAGTTTACTCACGGCTTTTTTCCTGAGTCTGGCTGTCCGAGCCAACCATGTACAAATATTATATTATACCGCCATAATTTTGTTTATCCTGGCTGTAGTGGAATTAATTTACAGCATTAAAGATAAAGAGATCACTTCATTCCTGAAAACGAGCGGCATGTTGATCATCGCAGCTTTAATAGCAGTTGGAATGAATGCCACCTCTTTACTGACAACCTACGATTACAGCAAAGCAACCATGCGTGGTGAATCGAACGGGTTGACAGTGGATACACAAAATTCGCAACATGGACTGAATAAGGATTATATAACCCAATGGAGTTACGGTATAGATGAAACCCTGACATTGTTGATCCCTGATTTCAAAGGGGGAGCCAGTGGCGGATCGTTAACTTCCGATAGTGAAACAGGTAAAAAACTGACAAGTCTCGGAGCTCCTGATGTGGATAAAATTTTAAGAGAAAATCAATTCCCGCTTTACTGGGGAACACAACCCGGTACTTCAGGACCGGTATACATTGGCGCTATCATTTGTTTCCTTTTTGTATTGGGACTCTTTCTGGTGGATAAACGTACTAAATGGTGGCTGTTGCCAATGATTGGATTGACTGTGATGCTGGCATGGGGACGAAACTTCATGTGGCTGACGGATATTTTTATCGACTATATGCCATTATATAATAAATTCCGTACTGTCTCCATGATGTTGGTGGCAACTGGTTTTGGTATGACTTTAATGGCAATACTGGCGTTAAAGGAAGTCTTTAATGAAAAAACTGATAAACGGAAGCTTATCCGCCCGGTACTGATCAGTGCAGCTATAGTAGGTGGGATTGCTTTAATATTTGCGTTAATTCCATCTCTGTCGGGCGATTTTATATCCCCTTCAGATGCGCAATATACAGGGAATAATGCATTCCTGAGAGAAACACTTCCATTGGACAGGGAAGCCCTGTTACGGGGTGATGCTTTCCGCTCACTCATGTTTGTCCTGTTGTCGGCAGGATTGATCTGGTTATATGCAAAGGATTATTTAAAACAAAAGCTGGTTTATGTGTTGCTTGGAATACTGATATTGTTTGACTTAGTTCCCGTTGCAAAACGTTACCTGAATAATGATAATTTCCAACGACCCCGTCATTTTGAAACTCTGATTACCCCTTCAAAAGCAGATAACTTTATTTTACAGGATAAATCGCAATTCCGTGTATTGGATGGAACAGTGAATATATTCAATGATGCTTCTCCATCGTATTTCCATAAAAACATAGGTGGTTATCACGCGGCTAAACTTCGCCGTTACCAGGAAATGATCAATATGCATATTGAAAAAGAAATAGGGAGGTTGTTTGCTGCTTTTGGGAAAGGTTCCACACCGGCAACGATTGATAACACCCTGGATTCTTTGGGGGTACTAAACATGTTAAACATGAAGTATCTGATCTATAGTAAAGACGCTGCTCCGATAATCAATCCTTATGCAAATGGAAATGCATGGTTTGTCAGTAACATCCGGATTGCTGATAATGCAAATGATGAAATGCGATTAGTAGGCGAAATCAATACAAAGAAAGAAATGGTTGTTGATAAATCGTTTGCTTCACAGTTACCTGGCAAACTTGTAACAGATACTACTGCCCGTATTGCTTTAGTGAAATATGAGCCGAATGATTTGATCTATAATTTCAGTTCAAAGACCGATCAGGTAGCTGTTTTCTCAGAGATATATTATAACAAGGGTTGGAATGCTTATATAAATGGTAAGATTGTACCATATGTACGTGCCAATTATTTATTACGTGCTATGCCGTTAAAGGCTGGAAAATATGAAATAGAATTCAAGTTCGAACCGAAATCATATAGTATTGGGAATGCTATCGCGTTAATTTCATCTCTGTTATTAATATTGAGTATCCTCGGATATGCTTTTTACAAATGGAAGAAGTCCGCGAAGACAGTATTAAAAGCCTAAAACAGGAAAAGAAAATTTCTAAAGAAAATGTCAAAAAATAAATCAAAAGTAAGTAAACCGGTTTTTTTAAAAATCCATTTAACATCAACCATAAGTATGTCATTGGTGTTGTTCCTGGTAGGATTAGTATTTTTGATCCTGTTTGTAGCTCATGATATGAGTACATATGTAAAAGAAAACATCAATCTGTCGATTCTTCTTGATGATGGATCGGGTAGACAAGATGCCCAACGGATAGAAGATTATTTGATTTCATCCCCTTATGCAAAAACAGTGGAATATATTTCGAAAGAAGATGCTTTAAAAGACCATATTGCTAATTTAGGAGAAAATCCAAAAGAATTTCTTGGCTATAATCCGTTGAAAGCATCCATCGAGGTAAAATTGCACGAGGAATATGCAAATAACGAAAGTGTGACAATGATTCAGACAAAATTAAAAGCTTTCGAACATATCAGCAGGGTGGTATACCAAAAAGACATGGTAAGTCTGGTAAATGACAATGTGCGAAAAGTGAGCCTTATATTACTTGGTCTGGCTGTAATTTTACTCCTGGTTTCAATAACACTGATTAATATTACTATTCGTATTTCGCTTTATTCCGACCGTTTTTTGATAAACACGATGAAATTAGTCGGAGCAACACCCTGGTTTATACGCCGTCCTTATATTGGAAGCAGTATGTTGAATGGGTTGATTGCGTCAATAATATCCATTTTTTTACTTTCTGGAGTAGTCTATTTTGTATATTATGAATTTGGATTGCCCGGAACGATCATTCAACCTTTAACTGCTTGTATTGTTAGTGGTATTGTTATCTTCCTGGGTATTTCTCTGACTGCTATTTCTTCTTATTTCTCAGTCGGTCGGTATTTAAAGATGAATATCAATGATATGTACTTTCTTTAGGAATGAGGAACGAGGAAGAAGGAGTAAGAGGTAAGGAGTAAGGAGTAAGAGGTAAGGAGTAAGAGGTAAGGGATGTAGAAAGTAAAATAAGCCGCCCCAAGCCCCTAAAGGGGATGTTAAGAGGGCTTTTATGTAATAGTGACTGTAGCTTATAAATATCTTCTGATACCGATCTTTACATCCCCTTTATGGGCTTGGGGCGGTAACGTGAAAAGAGCAAGGTGATGTGATAATGAGATGATGGAGTGATCCCGATAAATGAGAATATTGCAAGCTCAATAAAAGGCAAGAGGTACGAGGTCGCGATAGATCGATAAGCTTTGAGTATTAAACACTGAGCATTGTGTTAAAGTTTTAGAAAAAAGTAGTAAGTAGTCAGTAGTAAAAGTGTAAACAATTTTCAGGACGGTACAGTCGGTAGTAAGAAGTAAAAGTGTAAATAAATTACAGAAAAGTACAAAGTAAAGAAGCTGTACTACAAGTTTCTGAATTTGAAATTCAGATAGTTTTTAATATAAATGAGTAGTCAAATTCAAGGAATAAATCCTGTATAGATTCTCTATTATCAGTTCAACAACATATTCAATAAATTATAAAATGGAAAATAACAAACATTTCACCTTAGGTAAAATCAATCTGATTTTGATTGCTGTTGGCTTTGCCATAATCGTTTTGGGGTTTGCATTAATGACAGGATCTGCTACCATTAAAGAATTTGATCCGGATATTTACAGTTTCCGTAGAATTACTGTAGGTCCTATGATCTCATTATTTGGTTTTATCTCCATTATTTTTGCAATTCTATATAAACCAAAAAGCAAAAAACAATGAATTTAACACAAACGATTATTCTGGGTATTGTCGAAGGAATAACCGAATTCCTGCCGGTGTCATCTACCGGCCACATGATTATTGCACAAAAGATACTTTCAATTGAAAGTACGGAATTTGTTAAGGCATTCACTGTGAATATTCAGTTTGGAGCCATACTTTCAGTTGTGGTCCTTTATTGGAAGAGGTTTTTTCAAAGCTTTGATTTCTACTGGAAATTACTGATAGCTGTACTCCCGGCTTGCGTATTGGGCTTTTTGTTTAGTGAAAAAATCGATCTGTTGCTTGAAAATGTTGCAGTTGTAGCTATCATGTTAGTGTTGGGCGGAGTGTTGATGTTGTTTGTGGATAAATGGTTCAATAAGACAAATGAAGATCAGAGTATTGGCTGGAAGCGTGCCCTAAAAATCGGATTTTATCAATGCATTGCCATGATTCCGGGAGTCTCAAGATCAATGGCTTCCATTGTTGGTGGTATGTCTACAAAACTGACACGTAAAAATGCAGCAGAATTTTCATTCTTTCTGGCAGTACCCACCATGGCAGCCGCCTCAGGATATAAATTGCTTAAACTGTTTATGGATCCCGCTGGTAAATCTATGTTATCAGAAAATCTTATTACCTTGTTGATCGGAAATGTGGTGGCATTTATAGTTGCCATGGCTGCTATTAAGTTCTTTATAACTTTCCTGACAAAGTATGGTTTCAAAGCCTTTGGATATTATCGGATTGTAGTTGGGGTTGCTATTATCATCCTATTATTACTGGGTGTTGATCTGAGCATTCAGTAAATAGTGTTAACTTCGCCCAAAACCTCCTTTCATGTTGGATGGGAAATAAATTGAACAATGGATTTTATTAAAGGAGAAGTACTGTTTGTAGCAAAACCATTGAACTGGACTTCGTTCAGTCTGGTGAATAAATTACGCTGGAAGCTACAAAAGTCATTGAAGATGAAAAAGCTGAAGGTGGGACATGCCGGAACGCTTGATCCGTTGGCTACAGGGGTTTTGATAATTTGTACCGGAAAATCAACAAAACTGATTGAGACTTTTCAATATCAGACTAAAGAGTATATAGCGACATTAAAGTTAGGTGAAACAACACCTTCTTTCGATTTAGAAATGCCTGTTGATGGAACATTCCCGTCAGAACATATCACACGTAAACTGGTAGATGAAATCATCCCACAGTTTTTAGGCGAAATACACCAGGTACCGCCTGCATATTCTGCCGTAAAAGTAAATGGTAAAAGGGCTTATGATTATGCCCGAAATGGGGAGGAAATTGAACTTAAATCAAAGTTGTTGGTTATAGATGACATTGAGGTAATGGATTTTACACCACCATTTCTGAAAATCCGTGTTGTTTGCAGCAAAGGAACGTATATTCGTGCTTTGGCAAGAGATATTGGATTAGCATTGAAAAGCGGTGCGCATCTGATTGCCCTGGAACGAACCAGAATAGGGGATGTCAGGCTTGAAGATTGCTGGCAAATTGATGACCTGATGCAGCATGTTGAAGCTGATATTTTAAAGAATAGGACAAACCTTCAGGAATTCTCAAAAGAAAAGTGCTGTTTTCTCCCGGAGGATGAGGATTTTAAAACACAAGAAGAAATAAATAAACAAAAAATATGAAGTTATCTAAGTTTAAATTCAAGTTACCGGATGAGCTAATTGCCCAATATCCGTCAAAAAATCGTGACGAATCCCGTTTAATGGTTGTACATCGTAAAACAGGTGAGTTCGAACATAAAATTTTTAAAGACGTTCTTGAATATTTCAACGAAAACGATTTGTTCGTATTTAATGATACAAAAGTGTTTCCCGCACGTTTATTTGGAAATAAAGAAAAAACAGGTGCACAAATAGAAGTCTTTTTATTACGGGAATTAAATCATGAAATGCGTTTATGGGACGTACTCGTTGAACCTGCACGTAAAATCCGTATCGGAAATAAATTATATTTTGGTGAAGATGATTCAATTGTTGCTGAAGTGATTGATAACACAACATCACGGGGCAGAACACTCCGTTTCCTGTTTGACGGGACACACGAAGAATTCAAAAAAGGACTTTATTCATTGGGTGAGACTCCGCTTCCACACAATATAACCCGTGCTGTTGAACCAGAAGATGCAGAACGTTTCCAGACTATATTCGCGAAAAATGAAGGCGCTGTATCTGCTCCTGCTGCAGGTATGCATTTTAGCCGTGAGTTGATGAAACGTATGGAAATAAAGGGAATTGATACTGCTTTTATTACTTCGCATATGAGTCTTGGCAATTTCAGGGAAATAGATGTGGAAGATCTTACCAAGCATAAAATGGACTCTGAACAAATGACTGTGACACCTGAAACAGCTGAAACTGTTAATAATGCTCATGATGAAAACCGTAATATCTGCGCGGTAGGGGTAACAGTGATGAGAGCTCTGGAGACTGTAGTAGGAACAGAAGGGAAAATTAAATCGTATGACGGTTGGACCAATAAATTTATATTTCCACCCTATGAATTTACTGTAGCAAATTCACTGATTACAAATTTTCATTTGCCTTATTCCACTCTGATTATGTTGACTGCTGCTTTTGGCGATTATGATCTAATCATGAAAGCTTACGAAGTAGCCATCAAAGAAGGGTATAAATTCGGAGTGTATGGTGATGCCATGCTGATTATATAAAAGGCACAGGATTATAGATAAAAAACCGGCTGAACTTCTGTCATGAAGTCCAGCCGGTTTTCTTTTACAGGGGTTTTGCATACTCATTCAGACCTCATAACCTCATGAAAGATGTCAGGAAGTTACAAATACCTACAACTAACTTTGCGAGCAGTCAGGAAGTCTGAAATTATCTTATTTTCAAAACCTTTCCGATAAACCGGAATGTATCCTATTTTTGTTTTTGCCCCCTACTATATAACTTGTCGTAATGAACTATTATTCAATGGATAACAAATTGTTTTATTAGACCTTAATAATCTGTGTAAATCAGTGTAATCTGTGGACAATCTATTGTAATTTCTTTCTTAATTTT